>Ga0209809_1000011_pt1 | contig 250034 bp, 238 predicted proteins | sample YNPMSTMetaG_FD_186172 | JGI IMG/M metagenome (GOLD analysis project Ga0209809, IMG submission 186172) | Anoxygenic and chlorotrophic microbial mat microbial communities from Yellowstone National Park, USA - YNP MS-T MetaG (SPAdes) (version 2) ...
TGGTGAGTACTGCTACCTGGTGGAGACGGTGCAGCGCCTGGGCCGACGAGTGGAGATCGCTTCTGCCCCACGCAACACAGCGGTGGAATTGATGGAACTCGCTGACTACTACGTCGATCTCGAGGTGCATCTGCGCCATTTCAGTCAGCCGCGCCCGCCGGCCGCGGGCCGCGTGCGCCCCGAACCGGAGCATGGCGAAGAAGAGGTCTGGCAGGAGCAGGAGCTGGCCGATGACGATCTCGATCGCTGACGTCCTGCCCAGGCGCGAAGCGCTTCTCACCGAACTCCGCACTCTGGTCGAGCTGGAGTCACCCAGTACCGACAAGGCAGCGGTCGATCGTCTCGTCGCGTACGTTCGCTCGCTGGCACGTCAACTTGGAGCGTCGATCGAGGAATACCCACAGCAGGAGTACGGTGATCTCACGATCGCCAGTTGGCCAGCCCGGGGGAATGCGTCAGCTGAGCCATTGCTCGTGCTCACCCATCTCGACACCGTCTGGCCGGTCGGGACGGTGGAGCACCGTCCCTTCCGGATCGAAGGAGACCTCGTCTTCGGTCCGGGAATCTACGACATGAAGGCGAGCATCGCCATGTTCCTGGAGGCGATGCGCTTTCTCCAGGAGCGGCGGCTGGCGCACCGGCCGATCCGCTGGTTGATCAATACCGAGGAGGAAGTCGGCAGTCCTGTCTCGCGACCGCTGATCGAGGACGAAGCCCGGCGTTGTGCGGTCATTTTCTGCCTGGAACCGCCAGCACCGGGCGGGGCGCTCAAGATGGCGCGGAAGGGTGTCGGGATCTTCACGGTGCGGATCACTGGGCGTGCTGCTCATGCCGGTGCTGACCCCGAGCGGGGGGTGAGCGCGATCCAGGAGTTGGCCAACCAGATCGCCTACTTCCACAGCTTAAGCGATCCGACGCGCGGGACGACCGTCAACGTCGGAGTCGTCGGTGGTGGAACGCGGTCCAACGTGGTCGCTGCCGAGGCGTGGGCACAGGTCGACCTCCGCGTGGTGACGTCCGAGGCAGCCGAGCGGGTGACCGCGGCTATCCTGGGAACGCGCCCCTGGCTGCAGGGAGCGACTGTGCAGGTGCACGGTGGGATGAATCGCCCGCCGATCGAGCGGACAACGGCGGTCGCTCGAGCGTTCGAGCAGGCACGCGCGATCGCACGAGAACTGGGGCTGGAGATCGGTGAAGCAGCGACTGGTGGGGCGAGCGACCGCAACTTCACGGCTGCACTGGGTCTGCCGACGCTGGATGGGCTGGGTTGCCCCGGTGACGGTGCCCACGCCGAGCACGAGCAGGTCAGCATTGCGGGGCTGATCGAACGGACGGCTTTCCTGACAACGCTCCTAGACCGCTGGTGAGGCAGGCTAGAATGGATAGGGACGAGAAGGAAAGGGGTTGACTGATGCGACTCTTAGTCGATCCACTGCAGATATTGCCGCGTGTCCTGACGCGCTACTCATCGGTCGTCGTCGACCGGGCCGAAGGGATCTACGTCTGGGATCTCGAGGGTCAGCGTTGGATGGACTTCACCTCGGGGATCGCGGTCGTCAACACCGGGCACTGCCACCCGCGCGTGGTGGCGGCGATCCGCGAACAGGCGGGCAAGATCATCCATGCCCAGGCCAACATCCTGATCCACGAGCCGATGCTGCGGCTCTCCCAACTCATCACCGCGACGATGCCACCCACGCTGAACCAGGTCTTCTTCACCAACTCAGGGGCTGAAGCGGTAGAGGGCGCGGTCAAGCTGGCCAAGGCGGCGACCGGACGCCCGGCCATCATCGCGTTCCGCGGGGCCTTCCACGGTCGGACGCACCTGGCGATGGCGTTGACGACCTCGCGGGTCAAGGTGCGCGGCCATTACGAGCCGCTGGTTCCCTCGATCTACTATGCTCCGTATCCGTACCCGTTCCGGAACCCGTACAACGTCCCGGCGGAGGATGTCGACCTCGTCTGCATCGCGGAGCTGGAGCGCCTGTTCCAGACCATGGTGATGCCGGACGACGTCGCGGCGATCATCGTGGAGCCAATGCTCGGCGAGGGTGGCTACGTCCTTCCTCCCAAGCGGTTCCTCCAGAATCTGCGGGCCATCTGCGACCGTTACGGCATCCTGCTAATCGTCGACGAGATCCAGACGGGGGTCGGTCGGACGGGGAAGATGTGGGCGTTCGAGCACTTCGAGATTGTGCCGGACATCGTCACGGTCGCCAAGGGGATCGCTTCCGGACTCCCATTGGCCGCGGTGGTGGCTAACAAGGAACTGATGGATCGCTGGGAGCCGGGTGCGCATGGCGGTACCTATGGTGGCAATGCTGTCGCCTGTGCGGCCGGTGTGGCGACCTTCGAAGTGATGCGCGAGGAGAAGCTGCCGGAAAACGCAGCACGCATCGGCGGGTATCTCATGGCGCAGCTCCGCGAGCTGCAGCAGGAGTTCCCGGTGATCGGTGAGGTGCGCGGGCTCGGCCTGATGATCGGCGTCGAGCTGGTCAAGCCCGATCGGGCTCCCAATCCGGAGGCAGTCAAGCGGGTGGTCAAGCGGGCACAGGAACTCCGAACGCTCCTCATCACGGCTGGCGAGCACGATCAGGTGATCCGCGTCATCCCACCGCTCGTCATCACGCAGGAGCAGGCCGATGCATTCCTGGACGTCTTCAGCGAGGCGCTGAAGGTGGCCGAGTGACGGGGTCGCGAATCACCGAACTGGTGGAGCGCTCGCTGCGTTGGCGGGAAGTCAGCGCTGCGAGCGCTTTTCCTGCCCGAGCGCTGCTGGCGCGCCGGTAGAGGACGTGTCTCGTACTCGCACCGGTGCGCGAGCGCCCAGCGCCGCATGAGGCATTCGGGGTACGCTGCGTCAGCGCCATCCTCGCTGAGAGCGTCGCCGGATCATCCGCTCTGGTCGACGTGAGCCGAGCGGGAGAACGGCTCAGCTGGGGACTTCTTTCCTAGGCATCCTGCCTTGTCGGCGGTCGATCGTCTCGCTAGAGTGAGCGTCGGGGAGGCGACGATAACCGGTGAGCGGACCGGCGTGAGCTTCACCGAGGAGTTGCGCAGCACGGTGGAGCGCTGTCGTGCCGAACTGGGCGAGACGGGGCGCTCGCTGGAAGAGATCGAGCTGCTGTTGGCATAGACTGCTGCCGAGGTGGAGCGGCTCAGCCAGCGCGAAATCCAGCTCAGCGCCCGGCTGCGCGAGGTCGAGAGTAACCTGGAAGCGTACCCGCGCAGCGAGATCCGCGATGCCTATCGGGCCGTTCACGAGGCGACGCTGCGACTCTTCATGCTCCGCAATCAGATGGAGCAGTTGGAGGAGCGTCGCCAGAGTCTTTCACTCTACCAGGAACGCCTGCGCGAGCTGCTCGTGCTCGCCGAGAGCCAGCTGTAAGCAGTGACCGAGCGCGAGCGTGGCGGTGACCGGCGGACGCGCCTCTTGGGTGGCACAGGCCAGCTGGCCAGCCCTCTGGACCTTCTGGCAGCTGCCGAACGAGAGCGGATGCTGATCCGCCGGACGCTGGAGCATGAGCTCGTGCAGCTCATGGGTGCGGTCGCACTGCAAGTAGAGATCTGCCTCCAGGTCGAGCGCAAGCGGGCCGATGACTTGCGTCCCGAACTCCTGCGGCTACGCGAGTTGACCAGCGAAGCAGTGCATGGGTTGCGACGCACGCTGCTCGAGTTGGCGCCGAGCCTCCTGGAAGAGATCGGGCTCGTGGAGACGCTCCGCCGCTATCTCCGCGAGTTAGCCCGGATAAGCCAACTGGAGCGCGTGGCGGTCACCGGGCCGGAGCAGGATGCGAGGCTCGTGCCTCCCCTGTCGCACCTGGTCTATCGCCTGTTGCAGGAACTGGCAGTGCGGGCAGCTCGTCAGCCGGGCGTGACGAATCTCGCGGTGGAGCTGCGTGTCGAGTCGGCCCAGCTGGTGGTCCAGCGGCGCTCGATCCCCTGCCGCCGCTCGATCCGCTGGTCACGGAACGGCTGGAGCAGCTGGGTGCCAGTCTGGCCGAGGAAGGATCGCCGCGGAGCGCTGGCGCGGGACGCTCCTCGTGCCCCTTACCTGAGTCCTGATTTTGTCTCGCGCGCTGGCCAGAACGTTCTCCCCCGATCGGGTCGCACCGAAGTTCCCCACTCCAGTTGAGACGACTGCACCTACGAGCCTCAAGGGTTCCCACCGTACTGTGACAGTAGATACCCGCGCTGACCGACCGAGCTGTGGCAGCAGGAGGGGAGGTGACGGTTTTCGGCGCGCGGCAGCGGGCGGTCGGATCGGGCAGATGAAGTCATCGAGCCGAGCCGTCATCGGCTAGCGACTATTCTCGGAGGGAGCGAAGAGCCATGCTGGAACGATACGTGTACGATGTGCTGGCCTGGTGGGAGACCTAGAAGAACCGAGCGGCCGAGGGGCAAGGGCTGGTCGAGTACGCCACGATCATCGCGCTCGTCGCCGTCGTGGTCATCGGTGCACTGGCGTTGATTGGCACCAACATTTAGGGTCTTTTCGACAATATTGCTGGTCGACCTGGTGGAGGTGGATGACGAGATCGGGGATACTCATGGGGCCGCGTCGCCGGGGAGACCTTGCCGGGCAGAGCTTGGTGGAGTACGGCTTCATCCTTCTCTTCATCGCCCTGGCGGTGGTCGGTGCGCTGACCCTGCTCGGGAACTCGGCCGCTGACTTCTATCAGTCGGTCGTGGGTCTTTTGCCCGGCTCGTGAACGGAACGCCCTGTCTCGATCGCCGAGGCAGGGCGTTCTGCTGACCTGGCGCGGGAGCGGCGGGATCTTCCCACCGCTCTCTCTTCGTGCATGCTTGACTCCAGCAGCAGAGCGATGGCCGTGCGCTCGGTCGAGGCGGCGAACCCCCTCCTCACCAGGGGCGCAGCGCTCAGACGCCGAGTACTTCCTTGATCCGCTCGAAGAAGCCCTTGCGGTGCGCCTCGTGCACGTCCGGTCGCTCGAGCGATTCGGCCAGTTCGGCGAACAGCTCACGCTGGCGCGGCGTGAGTTCGGTCGGCACCACGACCCGGACGGTCACGATGAGGTCGCCGCGCCGCTCGCTGCCGAGTTCCGGCGCCCCCTTGCCGCGCAGGCGGAAACGCTGGCCAGGCTGTGTCCCCGGGGGGATAGTGAGCAGCACCGGCCCGTCGATGGTCGGTACCTCGACCTCGGCACCCAATGCCGCCTGGGCCACGTTGATGGGCAGGTCCAGGTAGAGCGTCGTTCCCTCGCGCCGGAACAACTCGTGCGGTCGGACTCGTACGTGGACATAGAGGTTACCCGGCGCGCCGCCCGGCTCACCGTGCTCCCCCTCGCCGGTCAAGCGCAGGGTGGCACCGTCCTCGATGCCAGCAGGGATCTCGAGGCGGACAGTGCGTCGCCGCACGGTGCGCCCGCGTCCCCGACAGGTCGGGCACGGATCGGAGACGACGCGGCCTTCGCCCCCGCAGTGGCTGCAGGTGGTAGCTGTGATCATGGCGCCCAGGATCGTCTGTTGGTAGCGACGCAGCTGTCCGGTCCCACCGCACACCGGGCACGTGGTGGGACGAGCGCCGTGGCGCATCCGCGTTCCCCGGCAATCCGGACAGAGCTCCAGCCGCTCGATCTCCAGTTCCTTCACCACCCCGCGCAGCGCTTCCTCGAACATGAGTTCGATCGTGGCCTCGAGGTCGGCACCGCGGGCCGGTCGGCGCCGGGTGGTTCCGGTCATGTCGCCGAAGAAGGAATCGAAGAGATCGGTGAAGAGCGAGCCGAAGCCGAATGGATCGCCGCCCGCGCTCGGTTCACCGCCGACACCAGCCTGGACGCCAGCATGGCCGAAGCGGTCGTACGCAGCACGCTTGTCGGGATCGCTCAAAACCTCGTAGGCCTCGTTGATCTCCTTGAACTTCTCCTCGGCGTCCGGGGACTTGTTGACATCCGGGTGATACTGGCGAGCCAAGCGCCGGTAGGCCCGGCGGATCTCCTCCTGGGTCGCCGTGCGACTGACTCCCAGGATTTCGTAATAGTCGCGCTTCGCAGCCATCGGCACCCCTGCTCTCGGGCACTCCCGATCCGCGCAGAGTCTGATACAGAGTATAGCAAGGCAAGATGCCCTCTTCGCGGGCAGCGAAACGTTTGCTGGTGCGAGCGTGGGTTTGGCGGACTCGGGTGCGAGCGTGCGCAGTATCGGGTGCCAGTCGAGGCAATGATCGCTGTCGCTCCACTCCCCGACCGGTGCGGAAAGCTCGGCACCGCGGGAGTTGTCAGCTCCACCGCGGGAAGAGAGGGCGTCGTCAGCGGGTCGGTGCGCGTGCCCTCGCGACAGGGACACGTGGCGGCACGGTCATGTCTGCGATCGCGCCGTCCCCCGATGAGTGCGTGCTGACTCGCCGGAGTGGTCATCGTGGCAGAAGGCGTCGTCGTTCTCGGTCGGTCAGGGCGGGGAAGCAGTGGCACTTCCCGCTGTCGGTTCTGGCTCGGTGGTGACCCCTTGTCAATGACTTCTGTCGAGTGGTACGATTATGTCGGCGGGCGGGAAGCACCCCCGCTGACCGACCCGCACCCCAATCCCTTCCCTTCCCTTGGCGCGCGGAGCGCTCCGTCCCCCGGTGCTCCGCGCGTTTTTTCTTCGAAAAAAGGGAGACTGGTTCCCCGGGAGCCACCACGGCTGATCAGCCGTGCATCTTCTCCGTCGATCCGCTGGCCGCACGGCGACGCGTTGCGTGTTCCCCGAACGATGGCCGAGCTCGCTCCCTGTGTCCCCGTTCGACCGTGCAGGGCGGTTTTCCCCTCTCGGACACTCTTGTCACCGCAGCAAGCACCACGACTCGCGCTTCTGCTTGGCGGAGCGGGACCGACCGATGAACAGGAGCACCACCGAGAGTGCTGTTGACCGTTCCTGAAGCGCACACTGAAGGATGCAGTCAGCGTCCATCGTTCTCGACTGGCTACGCCGGGCGCGTGCGCTTATTTCCGCTCGTCAGCTGCGCTGCTGTACTCCAGCTGATTCGTGTCCCGCGCGGAGGCACGAGCAGCCATCTCGCCTAGGCCGCGGAGCGTGCGCATTTGACCGGCGCGGAGCGAACTGGTTGGATGACCACGACCGGGGAGGAAGGCATGGCGGCGACTGCTGAGGTGGTGATCGTCGGAGCAGGAATCGTCGGCGCGAGCGTCGCCTACTGGATGACCGAGTTCGGGATGCGGGATGTGCTCGTCGTCGAGCGCCGCGTTCCCGCTTCTGGGGCAACCGGGAAATCTGGGGCACTGGTGCGGCTGCACTATCCCAACCCGCACGAAACCCAGCTCGCACTCGAAAGTCTCCGTTTCTTCCAGGAATGGGAGAGCCGGGTCGGGACATCCTCGCCCTTCGTCCGCACTGGCTTCCTGCAAGTCGTCGCACCGGATGACGAGGCAAAGCTGCGCCAGAACGTGGCGCTGCACCAGGCGCTGGGTGCTCCCGTGACGCTGCTCGATCGCGCAGCGGTCGCCGAACTCGAGCCGTGGCGCGAGTTGGGTGAGTTGACCGTCGCGGCCTACGAGCCGGAGAGCGGGTATGCCGACCCGATCGCGGCGACACTGGGGTTGCTCGCCCGCGCGGAGCAGCGTGGTGCCACGCTCTGCCCGGGGACGACGGTCACCGAGGTGCTGCTCGCCGGGGATCGAGTCGCTGGCGTCGAGACGACGCGCGGACCGATCGCTGCTCCAGTGGTGGTTCTCGCACCGGGCCCATGGGCCAACCGGCTGCTCGCCCCGCTCGGTCTCGACTATCAGTTGCTAGCGCGTCGGGTGCAGGTTGTCGTCTTCCGTTGGCCGCTCCAGCCGGCACCCGCGCATTGTTGCGGGATCGATACGGCTGTCGGCTTGTGGTACCGGCCAGAGGGCAAGACCGCGACGCTGGTCGGCTTGGAAGCGGGTGTCCAGCCGGCTGACCCGGACCACTATCCGGAGACGGCCGATCCGAGCTTCGTCGCGCCCGCCAGGGCAGCGATCGCGCGTCGCTACCCCGCGCTGGCAGAGGGGATCGTGCGCGGAGGCTGGGCGGGTATCGTCATGCAGAGTCCGGACGGGCGGCCACTCTTCGGGCCGATTCCAGAGTATTCTGGCTTGTTCGCGTTTCTCGGTGATTCGGGCACGTCGTTCAAGACCGCTCCCGCGATCGGGCGCGCGTTGGCGGAGTGGATCGTCTCCGGACGCTCGTCGCGCGATCTGACGCCTTTTCGAGTGGCGCAACTGGCGGCGGGGCGCCCCTGGATCGATCCGACCGATTATGCCCGGCCTGGTCGGACGGTCTCCCGCTAACGGTGGTTCCACCAGGCGTAGAGGCCGCGTCTGGCCAGTTCGACCAGGGCGAGGTAGCTGGTCACCGCGACGGCGAGGAAGAGGAGATAACTCGGTGGCAGCTGGACGAAGCCGAGCACGTCAGCGAACGAGCTGAAGGGTAGCGCCAACCCGATCCCGACGATCGCGAGAACGTTCAAAGTGAGGATCCAGCTCGGTCGTGCCCTCCAGGGGGCGCGTGCGGTGCGGATGACGAACACCACCAGGCACTGGGTGACGAGCGATTCGACGAACCACCCACTGTGGAAGAGTCGCTCGTCGGCGTGGAAGAGCGCCAGCAAGACTGCGAAGGTCAGGAAGTCGATGAGCGAACTGATGGGGCCCAAGACCAGCATGGCTGCCCGCACGAAACCGATGTCCCACCGTCGAGGAGAGGCGGTGAGGAGCGGATCGACACGATCGCGTGGGATGGCGATCTGTGCCAGGTCGTACAAGAAGTTGTTGAGCAAGATCTGGTGCGGCAGCATGGGGAGGACCGGCAGAATCGCTGCTGCACCCGCCGTGCTGAAGACGTTGCCGAAATTCGAACTCGTCTCCATCAGCAGGAACGTCATCACGCTGGAGAAGGCGCGTCGTCCCTCCATGATCCCCTCGTGAAGCGTCGAGAGACGGCGATCGAGGAGGACGATGCCCGCTGCCTCCCGTGCGATATCCACCGCATTCATGACCGAAATGCCGACGTCCGCTGCGTGGAGCGAGGGGGCATCGTTGATGCCGTCGCCCAGAAAGGCGACCGCGTGTCCCCGCGCCTTGAGCGTGAGCACGATCCGGTGCTTTTGCGCCGGATTCACGCGAGCGAACGCGTCGACTTCCTCGACCAGCCGCTCGAGCGCGAGTGGGTCGAGTCGCCCCAGTTCGCTACCGAGGACGATCCGTTCAACGGGCAAACCGACGGCGCGGCAGACGGCGGCTGTGACCAGTTCGTTGTCGCCCGTGAGGAGCTTGATGCGCACGCCGTCGGCAGCTAACTGGCGGATCGCCTCCGCGGCCTCGGGAAGCGGCGGGTCCGCAAAGGCGAGGAACCCGGCGAAGACGAGGTCGCTCTTGTCAGGGAGCTCGATGGAGCGTTCCGCTTCCCAGTGGCGCCAGGCGACAGCGAGCACGCGCAGTCCCTCGGCGCTGAGCTGTCGGAATTGCGCTGCAGCCTGGGCCCGCAACGGCTCGTCGAGCGGGTGCACGCCTTCTTCGTCCTCGTAGGCCGTGCAGAGCGGCAAGATCGTCTCCGGGGCGCCTTTGGTGACCAGGAGGGGAACTCGACCAGCGACCTGAACCACCACCGAGACGCGATGCCGCTCGAAATCGAACGGCAGCTCGTCGAGTTTCACGACATCCGCATACTCGGCGACGTCATGAGCGAGGAGCACGCGATTGAACGGGCTAGCGAGACCGGACTGCGTGCGGGCGTTGAGCCAACCCAGCTGGCAGGCGCGTGGCCAGTCGTGGCCGTGGAGATCGACCGCTGCCACCAGCTGCATCTCGCCGAGGGTGAGTGTCTCAGTCTTATCGCTGCAGACGATATCGACACTCCCCAGATTCTCGATCGTGGAAAGCGATTTGACGAGGACGCGCTGGCGTGCCATCCGGAGAGCTCCCTGGGCGAGCGTGATCGTCACGATCATCGGTAGGAACTCCGGCGTAAGACCGACGGCGAGCGCTACCGCGAACAGCGAGGCGTCCAGGGGCGGTCGGCCGAGCGCGAGCATGACCACGAGCGTCAGGAGGACCAGGAACACGACAGTCCTGGTGATGAGCAGACTGAAATCACGGAGACCACGTTGGAAGGCCGTCTCCGGCGGGGGCGCTCCGAGGCGAGCGACAATGCCGCCGAACAGGGTCCGTTTCCCGGTCGCGACGACCTCGGCGATGGCAGTTCCGGAGATGATCGACGAGCCGAGGAACACCGTGTGCGGCGCATGCGGATCGGTGCTTGCTGGGGTCGACGGATCGGCCGTCTTGTCGACCGGAAGGGATTCGCCGGTGAGTGCTGCTTGCTGGACGGTGAGATGGCTCGTCTCGAGGAGGCGAGCATCGGCTGGGACGAGATCTCCAGCGTTCAGTCGGATGATGTCTCCGGGGACCAGCTCCCGACGCGGCAGTTCCTGCCATTGTCCGTCACGCAGGAGCGTCGCGGTGGGCACCAGGGCGGCTTGCAGCTTCTCCACCGTCTTTTGCGAACGATAGGTTTGGAGGAAATTGATGGTCGTGCTGGCTAGGACGATGCTCATGATGAGCGTCGCATCCACGAACTCGCCGAGCAGAGCCGTGATCGAGGTGGCCACCAGGAGCACCACCGTCAAGGGTTCGAGGAAAAGGCGTGCAAATTGCACCATGGCCCGGCGCCGCTGGGGCGGTGCCGGTTCGTTCGGGCCGAACCGGCGCAGCCGATCTGTCGCCTCACTGCTGCTGAGACCTGTCCAGGGGGCAGCGATCAGTGTCGGTGGCCCGCTCATGACTCGCGCTCCAGTCCGGTGCTGACTGGTGATTCGGTCGAAGGTCGTCCCCCGAGAAACGCGGTGAGCCTCGCGGCGAGGACGGCCAGGCCGAGCATGACCGCGACCGTCCCGCTCCACAGAACGTGCGCGAGCTGACGCTCCAGGAGAACTCCGGCGATCCAGGCGGCGCCACCCCATCCGATAGCCCAAACGACGCTCGCAAACGCCAGCGCCCGCGCTCGCTGGTAAGGTGACGAGAGGGCTACGACGACTGCTCCCGAGACGGGCATGAAGAGGAGTTCGGCCAGCGAGTAGACGAGCACTCCGACGGAGGCAGCGGCGGCTGTCTGCGGGGCGAGCGCGAACGATGCGTACGCGATCGCCCAGCCGATACCGGTCGCAGCGAAGAGATGTCCAAAGGGTCGACCGGTCGTCCAGCGGGCGACCGGAACCTGTGCGAGGACGACCACTAGGGTGTTCACAGCGAAGAGCGCGCCGATCGTGCGCTCGCGGAATCCCGCTTCTTCCCGCAAGAAGGGTGGAACGCTGACCTGAAACTGCGTGAAGCCAGTGACGCCGAGCAGCAACAGAAGCTGGCTTGCCAGAAAGCGGCGATCAGCCAGTAGTCCTCTCCAATCGCCGCGTAAAGCGATCCGGTCCAGGGCGCTCCGGCGGTGAACAGCGGGAACCAACCACCAAATGAGCAGCGCGGCGCAGAGGATCCCTGCGGAGCTGACGAGGAAGCTCGTCCGATAGGCAGCCGGGTCGCCTCCGGTCACCAGCCAGCCACCGATCAGGCCGCCGAGACCGAGGCCGAGCGCGTTGGCGACCCGTTGGAGGCCGAACACTTCGCCAGCCCGTTCCGGTGGGAGGAAAGCAGTCGCCAGCGTATCGGACGCCGGCCAGTAGACGTTGATGGCGATACCGAACAGGCTCATCAGGCAGAGGAAGAGCCCAGGCGAGCGACCCAGCCAGAGCGTGGCATGGACAGCGGCCATGGCCAGCAAGGCGAGCAGCAGGATGCGGCGGGCCCCAGAGCGGTCGATCGTTCTGGCCAGCGCGAGCGTCGCGACGACGCCGACGACGGACGAGAGGGCGATGCCTGCTCCAGCGAGGCTTTCGCCCAAACCGACGATCTGCGCGAAGTAGATCATGAGAAAGGGAAGGACCATACCCCGCGCGAGAAACAGGACGAAGGTTGCGAGGGCCGAGACGAGAAGTCCCCGGGGATAGGATCGCCAGCCATGGTTCTCTCGGTCGTACGCGGTCATTCCCGTTCGCTTCGTTCGAGCTTAGCGTACGGGTTGGCGGGCGAATCGTCACCAGGGTGCTCGACGACGATGGAGCGAGGTGGACGCTGGCGTGTGACCACGAAGGCGCGGGTGCACGCGCGGAGGTGCACTCGCGCTGGCCAGATGCAGGAGAGAGCCCAGATTTCGGAACGTAATCCGGTACGATGCTCGCCAGTGGTGCCGACGACTGAAGAGAGGGAGAGAGAGGGCCATGCTGGTCGATCTCACTCATCCGTTCGCTCCGGACGTTCCCATGTTTCCCGGCTTTCCCCAGCCGGAGATCCTGGAGTTCAGGACACGAGCGGAGATGGCCCCGCACTATGCGAGCGGAACGACCTTCGTGGTGCACCGCTATGCGTTCGTTGGTAACTCCGGGACGTATCTCGACAGCCCGTTCCATCGCTGGGAGGACGGACTCGATCTCGCCGCGCTCCCGCTCGAGCGGGTCGCTGACGTGCCCGGAATCGTCGTCGACGTGCGGTGGCAGGTCGCTCGCGGTCGGCTGGGTATCGGCACGGAGCGGTTCGAGGGGCTCCAGCTGGCAGGTCATGCTGTCCTGGTCTGTACCGGCTGGGATCGGTATTGGGGAACCGCCCGGTACCTGGCAGCCAACCCGTATCTGACGGGAGAGGCGGCGGCATCGCTGGTCGCGGCGGGTGCGATGCTGGTCGGTATCGACAGTTGGAATATCGACGATGTGCGAAACCGGAGCCGACCGGTGCACAGCCAGCTCTTGCGAGCTGGGATTCCCATCGTGGAGAACCTCCGCGATCTCGCGCGGCTGCTCGGCCGCCGGTTCCGCTTCCACGCCGCGCCTATCCCGATCGGCAGTGGCTCGGCGGTGCCGGTGCGTGCCTATTCCTGCCTCAGTGGGACCGAGGCGTGATATCGCGCGGGAGCCCGTCTTGCGACGGCAGTCCCACGAGTTGGCGGAAGCATGCCCAGAGCTTCTGCTCGGTCTCGATCGCCTCCGACTCGGCAGCCTGGCGCGCCCGCTGCCAGCGCTGACGAAGCGCTGTCTCGACCTGCCGTCGTCGTTCCGACGCCAGGGCGGCAGCGACCAGAGCACCGGCGGCGATGCCGAACGCGCTCGATGCCAGGAAGCGCAACAGGCGATGGCTCGACGCCATGCTCTCACCCCCCATCGCGACCGCGCAGGCGACCCAGCAGGAGTCCCGCTACGATTCCAGCCAGAAACGTTCCGATGGCCGCCAGTGGCAGGCGGAGGTATGCTGGGCCGGCGAGTTCGCGGACGACCGCAAGCGCGACGCGTCCGTCCTCGACTGTGACGCGGTCGGCCTGGAGAAGGGCGATCCGTGTGCGTACTGCCCGCACGTCGCGTGCTTGTGCCCAGGCGACTGCGCCGCGCAGCGTCACGGCTCGCTCGGCCTCCAGGTGACGGATCGCGCTCTGGTCGGTTTGGGCGGAACGTGCTTCTACGCGATCGACCCGGGACTGCTCGAGGCGCACGCGGTTACCGCTTAGCTGATTGACCCGACTCTGACGGACGATGACCGTTTGCCCCTCTACCCGGTCGACCTGCAGGCCGACCGCTTCCGTCGCCTCGGTCGGCACGTTTCCACCAGGCTGGCGGTAAACGGTCGTGTGGATACCCGGGCGGTCCTCTTCGTGCATGATGTTCTTCCCCTTCCGGTGAATTCAGGCTGCTCGCACCCGGGCCGTCTTGGCGATCTCGGCGAGGTCTTCGAAGAGATAACGAGTCCAGCGGTCGAACTGCCGGTCTCGCCATCCCTCGAGAAAGGTGCGGACAGCCATGCGTGTCTCGGCGGGTATCTCGGACCACGGTCGTGTGACACCCTCGAGTTCGTGGTGCTGGGCTGCGAACTCGGCGAGTGCTTCCCGCAGTTCCTGTGTCGCCCGCTCCGGCCGTTCGACCAGATAACCGAGTTCTTGCATCTCGGCATCGAGCAGGACGAAGGTCGGGATCGCTTGCGAGCCGTCCGGCCGGCGATAGCGATCAGCGAGATCCTGATGCTCGCTGCGGTGCAGGATGCGTACCTCTACCGTGGGGATCCGGCGTGCCAGTGCGATGACCATGGGCACGAACTGAACGGAGTCCGGGCACCAGTCCTCGGTGATGACCAGGATGAACAGCGGCTCCTGCCCGAACGCGGCCCAATCCCCTGGCATGATGCGCGTGCGGCTGATGTTAGCCTCGAACTGGTCACGATATTGCTGCATCGTGGCGAGATAGTCGTCCGGCGTCAGGGCGCTCTCCCAGCGCTCAGCAGCCGACACCATGGGGAATCACCTCCTGTCGTGCATTGTCCCGGTCACTGTGCTCGACGAGCCTGCGCAGCGCGCTCGCGGAGTTCCGGAATCACCTCACGAGCGCAACGTTCCAGTACCGACCACTGCGGTTCGGGCGGCATCGGGAAGACGAGATCGGTGAATCCCTGTTCGAGATAGGCGAGCGCGACAGTGCGGAAACGCTCGACGCTTTCGAACGGAGGCCGCCAGGTGAAGACCGAAAAGCGGATCGCGTCCTCGGCGCGTCCGGCCTTGCGAGCAGCCTCCCGCACGAAGTCGGCAAGTGGCCCGACTTCGTCCGGCTCGCCACGCGTGTTCCAGATATCGGCGTAGCGGGCAGCGAGGCGCAACATACGCGGCTTGAAGGCCCCGACGATCAGTGGAATGCGCGGCTGCTGGATCGGCTTCGGTTCGAAGGGCGCGTCCTCGAACTGGTAGAAGCGACCGCGGAAGGTAACGCGGCGCTCACGTTGCAGCCGGTCGATGATCTGGATCGCCTCCTCGAGCATGGCGATCCGGTCGGCAGTGCTGGGAAAGGGGAACGAGTAGGCGCGATGCTCGCGTTCCCACCAACCAGCGCCGATACCGAGCTCTACTCTTCCCCCGGTGGCATGGTCGAGCGTGACGGCCATCTTGGCGAGGAGGCCGGGGTTGCGGTAGGTGTTGCCGCTCACCAGCACGCCGATGCGCAAGCGCTCGGTCTGGACACCGAGGGCGGCAATGAGCGTCCAAGCTTCGAAATAGGGCTTGTCCTCGTTGTCCGAGGCCATGAAGTGATCGACGACCCAGGCGGTGTCGAACCCGAGTTCCTCGATCCACCGCCACTGGGCCAGAAGCTCGGGAAAGGGACGCCGGTTACCAGTGCCGATTCCGAAGCGGACGACTGGTCGTTGACCGCTCATCCGTTCCGCTCCTCTTCACCGAACTCCGGGGTGATCGTATGTCGTTTCCGCTCGTGCTCGGTGAGTGCGGCAATGATCGCCTCCGCGACACGGACGGCGAACGCGCGGAGTTCGGGGCGCTCGGCGAGCGGTTGTTCCAGGTCACGCAAGAGAAGCTCGAGCAGTTGGTCGCGATCGAGCGATGGCATGTTGGCCCCCCTCCACTGATCGGCCGTTACCAGTATCGGTCAGGGGGGCCAGCGTGACAAGGATCAGGCGATGAACGCCCGATCGATGACGCGGCGCACCGGCTCGAAGTCGCGGCGAGCCTCTTCGATCGTCGGCACACCGCTCCCCACCTGGCTGACCAGCGAGCTGTAGTATGTGGCGAAGGTAGGGTCGCTGACCGGCGCGCTCTCGCGCTGCAGAATCCGCAACAGTCGCTCCAACGTGCGCATCGTTCATCCTCCCATTTCCTGCCATCTCAGCATCCCGCACAAGGATATCAAGATATCGCGATATCGCCAACTCACGGAACTGCTTGCCAGGCGAGAAGAGGTCGGCTAGGCTAGGGGGACTTCTCCCTCACGAGGGATGGGCAGCGCGCATCGCTGGCGCGCGGGAAGGGGAGGGTGATCGATGCACAGGAGTCCTTTGGGCAACCAGGTACGGCTCGGCGTGCTTCTCGTCCTGCTCCTCGCTCTTGCGCTGCCGCTCCTCCCAGCGCGGGCGCAAGTGACGACCGATGGGTGGAGCGGCACGGTAGAGCCGTGCGGGAACGGCTTCGCGACCCAGACCTTCGGCCCTGGTCCGGCCTCGCCACCGCACGGAACGGGTAGTCTCCAATTTTCGGTCGCCGCTGTGGATGACGGGAAGGTCTGGTCGCAGTTCGTGCAGCGGGGGGTTGTCGAAATCCCCCTGACCGCGATCAGCCAGCTCCGCTACTGGACCTTCGTGAGCCGGGGCGCCGGCCATGCGCCGCACCTCTTCCTCGATGTCGATCTGAACGGGGACGGGGTGGCCGACGATCGCCTGATCTACCAGCCCGAGCTCAATGGGACGGTTACCCCGCTCACCTGGCAGGAGTGGAGTGCCGCCGGTGGGCGCTGGTGGTCGCAGCGAGGGTTGGGGGGATTGCTGCAGGGCGCACCGGGGCTGCTGACGAGCTATGCGCTGGCTTTTCCGAATGCGCGACTCGCGCTACCGGAAGGAGGTCAAGGTGGGCTCGGTATCGGCGTCGGCTGCTTGGGCAGCGGGTGGGGAGGCTGGCAGGGAGCGGTCGACGCCCTCGTATTCCGGGCCGGGACGCTTTCGTTCTTCTGGGACTTCGAGGCCACCGGCGTGGTGACGACCCGCGGAGGCGGGGTACGGGAAGGACCCACCTTCCGCGACCTGCGTCCGGCACCCTGGTCGACAGTGGCGCCGGGACCGGTGACCATCGCCGTGACGGCGACCACTCCGAGCGGCCTGCGTTCCGTCCGCTTGTCGCTCGATGGTCGGGAACTACCGGTCACGGAGAGCGGTGACCGCAACACCCGGACCGTCAGCGCGCAGCTCACGCTCCAACCCGGCTTTTTCGTCGTCACGGGCATCGCGACCGACGAGCTGGGCCGGAGCTTCACCGCCCAGTGGCAGTTCGTCGTGTCGCCCGATCCACGAGACAGCTGGTGGTTGAGGGCCGACGGGACACCACGGCAGCAGCAGATCACTGCCTCCCTGCGGGCGCTCAGCGAAGCGTTCCGCTGGCACTTCTTCGGTTACTCCTGGGATGGAGCCTATCACCCGGAGATGCCGACCCATGCCTCGGTCGCCTCCACGCTGCGCGTAGTGACGCGCTCGCCCATGCACTTCGGGACACTGTCGCCGACCGAGCCGATCATGATCTCGGCCGCAGTCGTCTCGAGCGAGAGCCCGCTCGCCAGCGTCGAACTCACGCTCAACGGTCAGCCGCTCGACGTAGAGATTTCCCGCGACGACGAGCGGCGCTGGCTGGTCTACGCGATACGAACGCTGAGCCCTGGTACCTATGGAGTAACTGCGACGGTCCGCGACACGGCCGGCCGTCGTTTCACGACCGTGTGGGGCTTCGTCGTCTCCAGCGATGCCAACGAAAATCCCTGGTTCTATCCGGATGGTCGCATGAAAGCCGAAGTGGTGACGCGTACCTTGCGGACGCTGGTCGAGGGCTGGCGCTGGCATACGCGCGGACAGTCCTGGGATGGCAAACCCCATCCGGAGTTCCCGACGCATTCCACCGGCGTGAGCGGTGCAGAACCGTTGCCGCAGTGGTTCGATGCCCAAGGACGCCCGAACCAGCAAGCGATCAGTGACACGCTGCGCATGCTCGAGCAAGAGTTCCGCTGGCACTTCTGGGGAATCAGCTGGGACGGCAATCGCCATCCCGAGATTCCGACGCATGCCGATTGAGACAGCGGGCAACGAGCGGGGGTCGTCAGTCGACTGACGACCCCCGCTCCGTGTCGTGCGTGGACGGCTGGTTCTACGGACTCAGGCGGTAATTGGGCGCTTCCTTAGTGATGATCACGTCGTGCGGATGCGACTCGCGCAACCCAGCATTAGTCATCTGGATGAAGCGAGCCTTCTGCTGCAGTTCCTGGATTGTGCGTGCGCCGCAGTAGCCCATCGCGGCGCGTAGACCGCCGACTAGCTGGTAGACGACGTTGGCGAGCGGTCCCTTATAGGGGACGCGTCCTTCGATTCCTTCCGGAACGAGTTTGGCGATGCTGTCCACGTCCTGTTGGAAGTAGCGGTCCTTGCTGAAGGAGCGTGCCTTCATCGCACCGATCGAACCCATGCCGCGGTATTCTTTGAAACGCTCTCCCTGATAGAGGATCACTTCGCCCGGGCTCTCGTCCACGCCGGCCAAAAGGCTGCCCAGCATGACGGTATCCGCCCCGGCCGCGGTCGCTTTGGCGATGTCGCCCGAGTACTGGATTCCACCGTCGGCGATGACCGGGACACCGTACGCGCGGGCGACCCGGGCCACATCCATGATCGCGGTGATCTGGGGGACACCGACGCCAGCCACGACCCGGGTGGTGCAAATCGAGCCGGGACCAACGCCGACCTTGACCGCATCGGCACCGGCTTCGATCAGCGCGCGAGCGGCTTCTCCCGTCGCGATGTTGCCGGCGATGACGTCGACATCCCAGCGGGCCTTGATCGCCTTGACCATCTCGATGACGGCCCGGGAGTGTCCGTGTGCGGTATCGACGACCAGGACATCGACTCCTTCTTCGACCAGCGCAGCTGCTCGCTCCAGCGATTCTGGCCCGACTCCGACGGCAGCACCGACCCGCAGTCGTCCGTGGGGATCCTTGGTCGCGTTCGGATACTGGATCCGCTTCTGGATGTCCTTGACCGTGATCAGCCCTTTGAGAATCCCGCGCTCGTCGACGACCGGAAGCTTCTCGATCTTGTACTTGTGGAGGATCTCGCGGGCTTCGTCGAGCGTCGTTCCCACCGGCGCCGTGATCAGGTTCTCCTTGGTCATGAGATTCGCGACCGGTTGATCCAGGTCGTCCTCGAAGCGGAGGTCACGGTTGGTCAAGATGCCGACCAGCCGCCCGTTCTCGTCGGTGATGGGGACGCCGGAAATGTGGTACCGCTCCATCACGGCCAGTGCGTCGCGGACCTTGTCGGTGGGGCGTAGCGTCACCGGCTCGACGATCATGCCTGATTCGGAGCGCTTGACCTTGTCGACTTCCGCAACCTGCTCCTCGATCGACAGGTTGCGGTGAATGATTCCGATCCCGCCCTCTCGAGCCAACGCGATGGCCATGCGCGCTTCCGTGACCGTGTCCATCGCTGCCGAGACGATCGGGATGTTCAGCTGGATGTTTCTGGTCAGGTTGGTTCGGGTATCGACGTCCTTCGGGAGCACGGCTGACTCGGCGGGAACGAGCAGGACGTCGTCGAAGGTCAGCCCGATACCGACCAGCTTCTCGGCCAGTACGTCCTCCAACGACGGGATCTCGGTTTCGGATACGGGTATCGATTCGGACATGATCGTCATGATCGGTCACCCCCTGGATTCGCTCGGACTACCATCGTGAGCCACGGCCAGCGGTTCGCAGGTTGCTGGGAGACCGAGCCGGTCCAGCAACTCGCGACCCAGTTCCGAATACGCGGTCGCTGCGCGGGACGACGGGTCGTACTCGAAGATCGTCTGCCCATGACTGGGCGCTTCTGCTAACCGGACAGCGCGTGGAATCACGGTCCGGAACGCTCGTGCGCCGAAGACGCGCCGCACCTCCTGGACCACCTGGAGCGCCAGCCGGGTCCGCGCATCGAACATCGTCAAAACCACGCCGATGACATCGAGCGGCGGGTTCAGCCGCCGCTTCACCAGATCCACCGTCGTGACCAACTGGGCGAGTCCCTCCAGCGGGAGATACTCGCACTGTATGGGGACGAGGACAAAGCGTGCAGCCACCAAGGCGTTCACGGTCAACAAGCCGAGCGAGGGCGGGCAATCGATCAGCACAACCGCGTACCGCTCGGCGAGCTGGCCGAGCGCCATCCGCAGTCGGAACTCGCGCTGATTCGCCGTGACCAGTTCGACCTCCGCCCCGGCCAAGATGCCGGTCGAAGGGAGCAGATCCAGTCCGGGGCGGACACTCGGTACGACGACGCCGCTGGTGCGCTCCGGATCGAGCAGTGCGTCATACACCGTACCGGCGAGGGCGTGGCGCTCCACACCCAAGCTGCTCGTGGCGTTGGCTTGTGGGTCGAGATCGACCAAGAGCGTTGCGTACCCATGCTGAGCGAGAAAGGCGGCGAGCTGCACAGCGGTGGTGGTTTTGCCGACTCCACCTTTTTGATTCGCGACCGCGATCACTCGTTCCACGCCGCCCGCTCCCGCCCGCGCGGTCGATATCGATCACTTCAGTGTACCACGGGGCTCCAGGAAGCGGACAGCGACCTCGTTCGCCAGCAGGATGCCGCGCCGGCTCAAGCGAAGCCGTTCACCGTCCCATTCGATGAGCCCATACTGAACGAGTTCGTCGAGTTCTGGTTCATACGCCTCGCTGAGTTCGACGCCGTGCCGGGCGCGAACCGCTGCGGCGGAAATTCCGTCGGCGACGAGGCGGAGACCGAGCATCATCGTCTCGACCAGCTCGGTACGTGGATCGATCGACTCCATGTCAGCGATCGGCAGGTCACCAGCCTCGACGCGCGCGATATAGCGAGCCGGGAGGCGCTCGTTGACCGTGCGGATCCCGGCGAGATAGCCGTGGGCTCCTGCCCCGACGCCGAGATAGAAGCCGTTTCGCCAGTAAATCGTGTTGTGTATCGAGCGAGAGCAGCCGGCTCGTGCCCAGTTGGAGAGCTCGTAGTGGAGATACCCGCGGTTCTCGAGCTGTTCCATCGCCAGTTCGGCCAATTCGGCCACGACGTCGTCGTCGAGCGGACGGAGAATACCCCGGCGCACAGCACGTTCGTACGGAGTTCCTGGCTCGATCGTCAAGGCGTAGAGCGAAAGATGCTCCGGTTGCCAGGAGAGGACCGTGGCGAGGTCCTGTTCCCACTGGTCTCGCGTCTGACCGGGCCACCCGTAGATGAGATCGAGGTTGACATTGCGAAAGCCAGTAGCCCGAGCAGCCCGGTAGGCGGCGACCGGTGTCTCGGGACGATGCGCGCGCCCGAGGACCTTCAGCCCCTGCGGCACCAGCGTCTGAACCCCCAGGCTCAGCCGGTTGACGCCAGCTGCGCGATAACCGGCGAGTTTTTCGGTGTCGACCGTTTCGGGATTCGCTTCCAGCGTGACCTCGGGCTGGTCGACCAGCACGAAGATCGCCGCGATAGCGTCCAGGAGCTCGGCGACCTGAAATGGAGTGAGGAGCGAAGGAGTTCCCCCACCGAGGTAGATCGTGTGGACAGGGCCTCGTCCCCAGCGATCAGCGAGCAGCGCGAGCTCGCGGCGCACTGCCGCGAGATAGCGGGGGATCAATGGTTCCTGCCGGGCGTAGACGTTGAAATCGCAATAGGGGCAGACCCGGCGGCAAAACGGTATGTGCACGTACAGCCCCCACGGTGCCTCGCGGGGCTGCGGTGCAGCGAGCTGGAGCTGTGCGGTATACTTGATGACCGTCATCGATCGGTGACTCAGCCTCTTGCTTTCTGTTGAGTATAACTGGTCCAGCCATGCTCCGGCTGCTGCAGGATCGTGCTGGCCAGACCGGTCCGAGCGCAGGTACACGATCGTCGGTCAGTCGCGCCCGAAGGCTGTTCGTCGTCGGTGGGTCAACAGGCTCTGGAGGAGTCCCAGTGCGGCGAACTGCGTCCAGATCGCGCTTCCACCAAGGCTCACGAAGGGCAAGGGAACGCCGGTGACGGGAAGGAGACCGACGTTCATCGCCATGTGCACGAAGGCCTGGAAGAAAAGAAGCCCGGTCACGCCAGTCGCCAGCGCCCGCCCGAAAAGATCGTTGACGAGGAGAGTGACCCGACTAGTGCGCCAGAGCAACAAGACATAGGCCGCGACGAGCGCGACTCCCCCGACGAATCCGACCATCCCCATGGCATGGGCGAAGATGAAGTCGGTATGCCGAACGCGGAGCAGCCCGAGCTGACTCTGCAGGCTCCCGGCCAGCCCGTTGCCGAACAGTCCTCCGGTGCCGATCGCGATCTGTGCTTGGATGATGTTGAAGCCTTCGCCAAAGTAGTCGCGCTCTGGATCGAAGGAGACGAGCAGCCGCTCTCGCATGTAGTCGTGGAGCACGAAATGCCAGGCGAACAGTGCGAGGAACGGGCTGGCTGCGAGAACCGCAGCGAGGTGCAGCCGACGCACTGGACTGACCAGCATGACGGTAAGCCAAATCGCGGCGAAGCACCCAGCCGTTCCCAAGTCCGGTTGCTGGTAGACCAGGACCATGGGGACGAGCACGAGGAGACCGGCCAGGAGAAAGTTCAGGAAGCGCCGCATCTCTGGCCCACGATCGGCCAAGAACGCCGCCAGCGTGACCAGGACTGCGACCTTGGCTGGCTCCGACGGTTGGATCGTGATCGGGCCGACGTCGATCCAGCGGCGAGCTCCACCGATCGTCACGCCGATGAGGTCGACGGCAATCAGGCCAGCCAATGCAAAACCATAGAGGGCCCAGGCGAGTGCTCTGATGTAGCGGGGATCGACTCGGCTCAGTGCGAGCATGAGGAGGAAACCGAGGAGCATGGCGATCGCTTGTCGCCCAACCGGGCCACTCAGGCGCAGCGGGCCCGCGCCGTCGGCACTCCAAATCGCAACCAACCCGAACAGGCAGAGGACAAGCGCAGTCGCGACGAGTGCCCAATCGAAGTGCCGCAGATTGGCTCGCCGCTCGTGACCACGCAAGGTCGTGACGATCGCGTTCATGAGTCCGCCCTGGCCTAGCGTGCGCTCCGCAATCCCTAGGCCCGAGTATACGCGCAGCAACGTTTGCGCTCGACTCCCCTGGCAACGCTGACAAGCCGTGCTGGACGGTGTTCCGATTTGGGTGGCGAGAAACATGCCGGCACGAGTTCTCCACCGGCGACCATGGCGGAGCAACGGACGGCACCAGGATCTTGACACAAGGCGTGGCAGATCAGTATATAAATCTTCGGAAACAGTGCTGAGCCGATCAGTCGAGATACCAGGGTACCTCGGAACACTGCGAAAGGAGGGAGCCATGATGGAGCGCTGGAGCCCGATCGCGGAGTTCGAGCGACTCTGGAGCGAGATGGACCGGCTGATGAGCGAAGCCTTCGGCCGCACGGCTCGACCGTTCTTCGCCCGGACCTTCGCGGCGCGGCCGGCGATCGATCTCTACGACACGGGTGAGGCGCTGGTCGTGAAGGTCGCCGTGCTGGGTGCTCGGCCGGAGGACCTCGAGGTCAGCATCGAGCAGAACGCGCTGACGATCCGCGGCCGGTACGGTTATGTCCTCGATGAGGAAACGGCGGAGCATGCGACCTGGTACCGCCGCGAGATCGGGTACGGCGAGTTCAGCGAAACGCTGACCTTGCCAGCTCCGGTCGACGCGGAGGGTGCCCAGGCACAGGTCGAGCACGGAATCTTGACGCTGACTCTGCCCAAGACGACGGAGGCTCGCGTCAAGCGGATCCCGGTGCAGCAGCCGAAGGCGTTGGCTGGTTCGCTCAACTGAGCGAGTCAGTCCACGCGGCAGGACAAGCCCGGGCAGCTCGACGCCCGGGCTTTTCTCGTGCGTGGTAGGGGACGAGCGGATCGACTCAGTCGTGACTCGACGCCTGTGGCGGAGCCGGGACTGCCCGTTCCCGGGTCTGCATCGCCCGTGTCTCCGGGACGAAGAACAGCAGAATCAGGGCTGCGAAGAGGCCCAACCCGGAACAGAGCCCAGCAGTGAGCGCGATACCGAGGAGGTCGGCGACCACACCGACAGCCAGGGGAGCAGCTGCCTGTCCTCCATCACCGACGAGACGCCAGAGGCCCAGAAATTCTCCTGTTCGTCCGGGTGGAGCGAGGTCGGCCCCCAGCGTCATCATGGTTCCGGATCCCAGACCGTTGGCGAATCCCAACAGGAGGGCGACGAGGAGCAGCCCCGTCTGGGATCCGGCGAAGGGAACGAGTGCCATTCCGAGGCCGAGCAAGAGAAACGAAGGGATGGCGGCCGCCTTGCGTCCCCAGCGATCCATGATCCAGCCAGCAGGCCAGAAGAGTGCCATATCGACCATGGCGGAGAGACTGACGATCTGACCGATCGTCGCTGCGCTGAGTCCGAGCGCATCGGCACCGTACAGCGGGATGACGACCTGGCGGGTCTGACGCAACATCTGCCCGAGCAGCTGTGCCGAGCCAGCGCTGACCAGCACCTGCCAGCGAGTCCGCAGCACCTCGCCGAGCGCGGCCAGCGGAGCGTGACGGACGGCCGTCTGCGACCCTCCGCTCGGCTCGAAGGCCAGGCTGGCGACGAGAAAGGCCAGCAGTGCCAGGACCGCCGTCGCGGCGATCGCCCAGGCCAGACCGAAAACGTTCCCGATCCAGCCGCCGATGGCCGGCCCCAGGAACCAGCCGATCCGGTTGATCCCGCCGAAGACTGCGATGGCTCGCCCTCGCTCCAGGACGGGAACGACGGTGGCCAGATAGGCATGCCGAGACAGACCCCAGAGGGCCACGCCAGCACCACTCGCGAAGCGGCAGATGACGAGTAGTTCGATGGCGTCACCCGACAGGGCAACGCCGGCCGTCGCCAGTCCATAGACGAGGCAACCGAGCAAAAAGGCGCGGCGGTGTCCGAGGCGGGGCAGGATCGTACCGACCGGCAAGTCAGCGCTGAGCGTCCCGACCCAGCCCGCTGTGATGGCGATCCCGGTCACCGTATAGCTGGCGCCGTGCTCGCGGAGGAAGAGCGGCAAAACCGGGACCATGACTCCCTGCCCGAAGGCGAGGAGTATCGTCGGCAGATAGACTGGGAAGAGCAGATCGCGCGTCAGGCGCATCGCAGTCTCCGCAGCCCCCGCTCATCCTGGCACGGTCCGCCCCGCTCGGCAAGCGAGCGAGAGCACGAGCCGAGAGCCGTTGTGAGACCAGCGGTGACGGAAGACGCGCTCGGGCGAACCGGGTGTCGCGCTCCGTATCTCGGGGGAACGGCGTCGGACCCGCGAGCGTTCGCCTCGAGGGTGCGAAGTAGCAAACCGAGAGATGACCAAGTGAATTGCCCTGGGTATCGCGGCGTGACCATCGACGCTCGCCGCAGCGTCGTGCCGGTCAGTAGTCCGTGACCGAGCAGGCGTCCGCCAGGCGAGAGAGAAAGACAGATCGAGTGGTTCGCCTGACCTGAGTTGCGCCGTGTCGGCTCCCTCGCGCCACCGACGCTCCTCGCCGCGCGCGACCGTTGTGAATCTCGGAAACAGAGCGATAGGGTGGACGATCACTTTGCACAGAATAGAACATGTGTGCTATACTGGCGGTAGTACCGTTGGGGAGATGCCCGAGTGGTTCAAGGGGCCGGTCTGTACAATCGGTGCGCTCGTGCGCGTCGGGGGTTCGAATCCCTCTCTCCCCACCGAGGAGTATTCCGGCGAGTTTTCCCCGTTCTCGATCAACCGGTTGTGGTTCACGTTCTTCTCGTGGCTGCACGACCGAAAGGCTGCTCGGGCTCCTTTTCGGTCTATACTGTCGCGACCGGATGATATGGGACTGACGTGCGGTTGTGGGAGCGTCGCTGGTCAGTGGCACCGAGCATGCACGGCTGCTGAACCTGCCCGACGCCCGCGTGCGAGAGCTGTTCCCGACCAGGCTTGACGCACCAACGATGCGCGCCGATCCCGACTGGCAGCACGGTGGAGCGGCCGACCGAGGCGGCCGGTCAGAGGGAAGAGGCTGCCTCGCTGATGGACAGAGCGAGTTCGCTGGGGAGACCGGCATCGACCAGGAGGTCGTGCAACTCGCTCAGCGTGGCTGCTGTTCCCCGACGGGTCCGCAAGCGCTGGTGTTCGGCGAGGTCCTCGAGTATCCACAGTCGCGTTTCGACGTCCCAGCCCGACGCGGTGCGACGGACGAGAATCCGTCCCGCGAGCGCCTGCCCGATGCTGGCGGAGCGTCGGTCGAGTCGCCGGCCGGTGATTTCGAGTTCGGCTGATCGCATCTGCCAATGGCATTCCCAGCCCGCGATCTCCCTCGGCAGGTGCGGTGGTGCTCCGGTGAGACCGGACATGATGGCCTCCTCTCTGGACATCGCTGCGCGTTTGTCCGCGATCACTGTGTCTCCGGCGTTGTGCGCTCAACGGAGAATGCCGGGGCCGGCATCGCTCAATAGCTCGGCCAGCAACGCCTTGTGGAGATGGAGTCGGTTCTCTGCTTGTTCGAAAATGATCGACTGCGGGCCGTCCGCGACCTGGGCTGTGGCCTCTTGCCCACGGAACATGGGTAAACAGTGCATGAAAACCGCGTGCGGCGCAGCGGCCGCCATGATCTCGGGCGTCACGCGGTAGTTTTCCAGCGCGCGGAGCACGTCGTCGGAGACCGTTTGGCCCATGCTGACCCAGACGTCGGTATAGACGATATCGGCACCGCGCACGGCTTCGTACGGGTCAGTGGCGACCTCGATGCGTCCGCCGGTTCTGGTCGCGATCGTCCGAGCGCGCTCGATGATCACGGGATCCGGGCGACAGCCGGGTGGCGTGGCGATGCGGACGGACAGCCCGACGAGAGCACCGGAAAGGGCCAGCGAGTGAGCCATGTTGTTGGCGCACCCGAGATAGGCGAGCGTCCGACCGCCCCAGCCACCGAATTGTTCCTTGATCGTCAACATGTCGGCCAGGGCTTGCGTGGGATGGACGAGGTCGGAGAGACCGTTGATCACGGGAACCGAGGCATGGGTAGCGAGTTCCACGACATCCGCATGTCGGAAGACGCGGGCCATGATGCCGTCGACGTAACGCGAGAGGACGCGCGCGGTATCGGCGATCGTTTCGCCGCGCCCGAGCTGGAGGTCGTTTGTGGAAAGGTAGAGGGCGTGCCCGCCGAGCTGAGCCATCCCGGCTTCGAAAGCGACGCGAGTCCGGGTGGAGGGCTTTTGGAAGATCATGGCGAGTGTCTTGCCGCGGAGAAGATGATGCTGCGGTTCGCCCGCCCGGTGCTGTGCCTTGAGGTGAGCCGCGAAGTCGATCAGTGCGATCGCTTGCTCGGGGGCGAGGTCGGAATCGACGAGCAGATGAAAGAGCTTTCGTGCGGTCGGGACAGCCATGGCAACCTCCTGATCATGCTGCACACGGTCCGACGAGCGGCGTACCGGATACCCACTGTCCTGGACCTGTGCCTCATGCGGAGGTGCACCCTGACCCTTCCTTTCACCGCTGCATTGCTCGCCATCGCGAGCTCGGTTTCACTATCGCAAAAGGGAAGCCAGCTGTCAAGCATCGCGCTCGAGCATCAGCTGCCACGCTCGCGATCGCCGGAAGCATTCCGCCGGACTCGGAGCGTGTGGTCGTTGCGTCGCCCGTCGAGAGTGTCCCGTCACGCCGACAGATGCCGAGAGACAGCCGCTGATCTCTTGACACGCTGAGAGTAAAGCTTTAGAGTGCATGACGAGTCCAGTAACCGATTGGACGCTCGAGTCGAGCAGGGTATCCGACTCGTTGTCGAGAACTGGTGCGGAGGCACTGACGATCGACGCAGCGGTCTCGTGGTGGAGGCTGGCTCGGCGGGGTCAATCACAGAGGTACTGACGGTCGCAGTCGTGTGGTTCGTTTTTCAGCGGAAGGGGGAAGAAGGTGGGAGCAGTCGGTGACGGTGGTGCGGTCGGTCAAGCTGTCCAGATCGGCACCGGTCGCCCTCCACTGCCGTTGGTCAATCTGCCGGAGCCCGAGGAAGTCTTCAAGGTTCCACGCATCGGTGTCAAGGAGGCGATCACAGTGGTGATCGGCCCCAGCCTGATCGCGCTCGGCCTCTCCGTCGGATCCGGCGAGTGGCTGCTGGGCCCGCTCGCTGTCGCCCAGTACGGCTTCGTGGGGATCGGCTGGGTCATCTTGCTTTCGGCGCTGCTCCAGACCTTTTATAATGTCGAGGTCACGCGCTACATCATGGCGACCGGCGAGGTACCCGTGCTGGGCTGGGCACGGGTGCCGCCGGGCTGGTGGCTGTGGGTGCCGCTCGCGCTCCTGATGATCTACTTCGCCAGCATCTGGGGTGGCTGGGCTGCCGGTGCTGGCGAGGGGCTCTATGTCCTCTTGACCGGGAGCCTGGTGGATCAGCCGAGCGAGCGAACGACGGCACGCTGGCTCGCGGTCCTGCTCATGGCCATCGTCTTCCTGCTCGTGCTCTTCGGTCGGAAGATCGCGCGCACGCTGGAATTGGTCAACTGGGTGGTTGTCGGCTTCATTTTGATCACGCTGTTGATCGTGAATCTCCTGGTGGTTCCCTTCGAAACCTGGTGGACAGCGCTGCGCGGCCTCTTGACACCGGCTCTTCCACCGTCCGGCGTCGACGCGACGCTGCTCGGGGGCCTGGCTGGTTACACCGCACTGGCCTCGGGACTCAACTGGTACAACATGAACTATTACCGCGATCATGGTTATGGCATGGGCTCCCGAGTCGGTTTCATCGCCGGACTCGTCGGCGGGAAGCAGGAGGAAGTGCTGGCCAGTGGAGTGACCTTTCCGGATATCCCGGAGAACGAGCGTCGTTGGAAGCGCTGGTTCCGGCTTTTGCTGCTGGACCAGTGGGTCGTTTTCTTCGGCGGTGCACTCATCGGCATGTATTTGACGACCCTCCTGGTCTATCACTTGGCCAATCTGCCTGGTATCGAGAAGCCGACGCGGGCCACCATGCCGACCTTCGCGGCCGATATCTTGAGCCGAGAGTACGGGACGCTGCTCTATTACTGGGCTTTGATCGTGGGCTTCTTCGTCCTCTTCAGCACACAACTCGGTATCTTCGAGTCGCTCGTGCGCAACATGTCGGACGCGCTGTACGGGCTCAGTCCGGCCTTCCGGCGAGCGATCGCTGGTGACCCGCGTCGCTTTTACTATCCCTTCATGATCGTGCTGCTGCTCGTGATCAGCTATCTCATTTTCCAGGCCCTGCCGACGGAACTGATCCTGATCTCGGCGAACATGGCGAACCTCGGTGCGTTGGTCTTTCCCTTCTTGCTCATGTACCTGAACCGGCGCCTGCCGCGACCGGCGCGGCTGCGCTGGTGGTCGTATCTCCTCTTGGTCGGTAACACCATCTTCTTCGGCTTCTTCTTCGTCAACTTCCTTTGGACACAGCTCACGGGAGGACCACTCGTCAAGTTCTAGTCGCGTCAGCGCGGGGAACCGAGCAGGGTACTAGTCTGTGGTGCCCTGCTCGGGACCCATTCTCGCTCCGAGTCGATGCGCTGGAGTCGGCCACCGATCCGGTCTCGTCCTGCTGGACCAGCGCCAGCAACTGGGGGCAGCGCTTTCCCACCGTGTCGTGGTTTCCTGGGAGCGCGAGAGACTGGGGCCGACTCCGATTCGCCCATGCGAGATGATGGAGAGTCGGTCATGATTCCGGTACGATCGAGCCGTCTGCACAGGGCGGCACGGGAGATGGGTATAACCTGCTCGGTCTGCGTCCCGCGAACGGAGGACAGCATTTGCGGGCGTTGTCGGAACCGCGCTCCATGTTGACGTTGCGGCATGCACGCGTTAGGCTTATCGTCTGTGGGTGAATCGCCCACGCGTTGTCGAGCAGGTACCCACGGGAAGGAACGGGCGTGTACGCGGTCGTCCGGACAGGAAGCAAACAGTACCGAGTGCGCGTCGGCGACGTCATCGAGGTCGAGAAACTGCCGGTCGAGCCCGGCCAGGCGGTCACGCTGGAAGAGGTCCTGCTGGTCGAGCGCGACGGGACGGTGACGGTCGGTCAGCCGGTCGTCCCGGGAGCGCGGGTCGTGGCCCGGGTGCTCGATCAGGTAAAAGGGCCGAAGCTGATCGTCTTCAAGATGAAGCCGAAGACACGCTATCGCCGCAAGACTGGCTACCGGCAGCGCTATACGCGCTTGCAGGTGGAAGCGATCGAAGTGGGAGCAGCGTCCTGAGCGACAGAGCGAGGAGGTTGGGCTGTGGCGCACAAGAAGGGTGGCGGGTCGACTCGGAACGGGCGCGATAGCCGAGCCAAGCGGCTGGGCGTCAAGCGGTACGATGGGCAGTTCGTGCCGGCGGGTAGCGTGCTCGTCCGCCAGCGTGGAACGGTCTTCCGCCCGGGGCGCAACGTGGGAATGGGGCGGGACTACACGCTCTTCGCCCTGATCGATGGGTACGTGAAGTTCGAGCCGATTTCGCGCGATAAGCGGCGGGTCAGCGTCTATCCGGAGCCGGTCGGGCGGACACTGCCTGCTCCGGCGGGGAGCGCGACAGCATGAAGAAGGGGATTCATCCGCAGTACCATCCACAGGCCAGGGTCATCTGCACCTGTGGCAACACGTGGACGACCGGCTCGACCAAACCGATGCTCCGGATCGAGCTCTGCCCGAAGTGCCATCCGTTCTTTACGGGAGAGCAGCGGATCGTGGACACGGCCGGTCAGGTCGAGCGGTTCATGCGACGACTGGAGAAGGCACAGGTTCAGCCGCGCAAGAAGAAGGAAGAGCGGCGACGCAAGCGGCTCGAGCGGCGCGCGCTGCTGGTCGAGGAAGAGGCTGCCGAGACAGTCAGCGAGGAATCGGCCAGCGAGGCCTGAGCGGAGAGCCGGGCGGTTCTCTGCTATACTTCTGGTGCGAGTCGGCCGATCTCATCGGAGACGGTGGCGACTCGACACCGCGCGCGGGGGCGCGCGTGGACAGGGAGGCGAGCGATGACAGGATACAAGGCACTGACGCCGCGCCCCGATGAGCAGTTCGATCTTCCGCAGCTGGAGGCGATGGGGTTTACGCCCGATCAGATCGCCCGGCTGCGGGAGCTGCGGGACATGTACCCCTACATCGAGTACATGGATTCCCGAAAGCAGTGGAACCGATTGCGCTTCGTCAAGTGGCTCTACTCGCGGGGTGCTATCGCGCGATAAGCGAAGAGGGATCGCTCGGGGCGGGGCGTTCTGCGCCCCGCTTTTTGTTTCCGCCCGGTCGGCTGTGTACACTTGCGGGGCAACCAACGGCGGTTGGCGAGCGCCCGCGATGGCGTGAACGAGTAAGGTGGAGGAGCGGCATCGATGACGTACGTGATCGCAGAGCCGTGCATCGGCGTGAAGGATGCCTCGTGCGTCGAGGTTTGCCCGGTCGATTGCATCAAGTCGGATCCGGAAGCAGACCAGTACTTCATCAATCCTGACGAGTGCATCGATTGCGGGGTTTGCGCCGAGGTGTGTCCAGTCGAGGCGATTTATTTCGAGGAAGATCTGCCGGAGCAGTGGCGACATTACCTCCAGAAGAATCGGGAGTATTTCCAGAAGCAGCGTGTCTGAGCTGGACGAGCAGGCCACCGACACATCGGAGCGGGCGGGGAACTTCCCCCGCCCGCTCCATCACGCTGCGTGACGCGCACTCACTGGGCGATGCCGGGCATCGCCAGGATGGCGGGGTCGGCCGCTGGCTGCTCCCGCAGCGACCGGGCGACTGCCAAGGCGGCCTCGTGGGCAGCTTGGAGCGTCGCCTGCACATCGCTCTCGCTGTGTGCGGTCGAGATGAACCACCGCTCAAGGTGATAGGGGTGGAAGTAGACGCCGCGTCGGAGCATCGCCCGGTTGAAGCGATCGAAGATGTCGATACTGGTGTAGGCGTGTGCTTCGCGATAGTTGCGGATCCGGTCGAGCGCGGGAGCGTCCGGCTTAGCGAAGAAGATGTGCCAGACTGGTCCGATCCCCTGCACGATACAGCGCAGCCCGGCTGCTTCACAGGCCTCGCGCAATCCCTCGCGAACGCGCTCACCGAACCCGTTGAGGACGGCCCAGAGTTCGTCGCGGCGCGTCTTCATCTCGGTCAGCACGGCGCGTGCGGCCGCGAGCGCGACGACGTTCGCTGTGTACGTACCGCCGTGCATGACTTGATTGGTCGCCTCGAGTTGCATGACCTCGCGAGAGCCGCCGAACGCGGCGATCGGGAAACCAGCACCGAGTGCCTTGGCGTACGTCGCGATATCGGGGATCACGCCCAGGCGCTCTTGCGCGCCACCGGGAGCGAGCCGGAAACCGGTGATCACTTCGTCGAAGATGAGCACCGCGCCGTAGGAGCGGGTGATCTCGCGCAGGAACTCGAGGTAGCCAGGCTCCGGCAGGATGACACCCGAGTTGCACTGCACTGGCTCGACGAGAACAGCAGCGATCTCGTTTCCATGCTCGGCGAAGAGCCGTTCGAGGCTCTCGCGGTCGTTGTACTGGGCGATCAGCAGCGCTTCCCCGTAGACCTCCGGGATCCCGCGCGAGCCGGGGATCGGCCGCGGGCTGTAGGGCTGCAGCTGTGGACGCCAGACGTCGGGATGGCTGGACCACAGGTGGGTATCGGCCCACCCGTGATAGGCACCCTCCATCTGGACGATCTTGGGTCGCCCGGTATAGGCCCGCGCCAGACGTGCGGCCGCCATGGTCGCCTCGGTACCGGAGTTGGCGAACCGCAGGAGATCGACTCCTGGGACAAGTTCTGTGAACAGCTCGCCGACTTCGGCATCGAGTTCGTACGGGAATGTGGAGATCGTTCCGTAGCGCTCGATCGCCTCGATGACCGCCTGGATCACTCGCTTCGGCTTGTGACCGAAGATCAGGGGACCATAGCCGAGGCTGTAGTCGATGTACTCGTGACCATCGATGTCCCAGAAGTGGGAGCCCTCACCGTGATCGAAGCAGAGTTCCAGACCCTTCTTCAACCGTGCGTAGGAACTCTCGCCACCTGCGATCGTTCGACTGATCCGCTCGAAAAGCTGCCGGCTCTGGGCGAAATACGCATCGCCCAGCAAACGATCGGTACTCATACGACTCCTCCAGTGTCGAACCGATGGCTGCTCGGTAACGGGGGCAGCCACGCCCGGGCGTATCCAGCCTGACGGTGGGTGGGGATCGCGGGGCACCGTCATGAGGTGGACCGCACACCGCGAGTGTAAGCGAGGCCCCCGGGGGCTTGTCAAGGGGGCCGATGGGGGCAGTTTTCTGCTCCTCCCCCGCCGATCCGGCGCAGTTCAGCTGTCGCTCATTTGCTCCGGGATTTGTGGGTGGCCGAAGGGATACCCTTGCAGGAAGTCGACTCCCAACTCGACCGCCACGGATGCGTCAGCCTCGTCCTCGAGTCCCTCGGCGATCGTCCGTGCCCCGATCTGCCGGCAGAGTTCGGCGAGTTTGGCAACGATCGCGCGCTTCGTAACGACAGCGGCGAGCCCCGCTGTCAATTGACGATTGATCTTGACGAAGTCCGGTTGGAGTGCGCTCAGCCATACCAAGCCTGAATGAGCGGAGCCGATCTCATCGAGGGCCACCCGGAAACCGCGCTGGCGATAGGCAGCGAGAACATCAGCTGCGTGGCGCAGATTGGTCAGCGATTCGCTCTCGATCACCTCAAAGACGACCTTCCCCGGATCGATCCTGAGCCGTTCCGCCACGGCCCATGTGGTCTGGAGGCACGTGGTTGGATCGTCGATGGCGCTCGGTGTGAAGTTGATGAAGAGCAAGCCATGGAGTTCGTGCTTCTTGGCCTGCTCGAGCGCGAGAATTCTTGCCCGAACATCGAGAGTCGTGATGCGATCGAGTGCGCGGGCGGCTCGGAGAATCTCTGCGGCACTCAGGATGGTTCCATCAGGTCGACGGGCACGCAACAGGGCCTCGTAACCAGCGGTTCGACGATCCGAAGCGTTGACGATCGGTTGGAAGGCGCCGGTGAGTTGTCCATCGGCTTGGAGCTCCTCGAACCAGATACTTTCCAGTGCGGCAGCCAGGCGACGCAAGGGTTTGATCGAGGGAATCTCGGCTGCGAGCGGGCTCGCGGCGGTTCCGACCGAGGCTCTCGTGCTGTCGAGTTCTTCCTCGGTCGGGCACTCGAGGGTTACCCGGCAGAACTCTTGGAGCCCTGATTGCCTGGGGAGGTGGACGGTGAGCTAGCTCCGCCCTTCTCCCCACGTCGTCTCCAGGGAGAGCTCCTGCGCAATGTCTGCGAGCTTGGTCGCGGTGTGCATCATGGGCGGTCAGACCAGGATGCGATCTCCGGACAAGCTTGTTCCGAAATTCGTCGCTGACGCCTGGCACTGGCAGACGTCACGACGTCGCTCCCTCTGCATTCGTCTTTCTCCCTATCCAGCCAGCTTCCTGCCGTTCTCACCACGGAAGACATCGGCGTGACGCAGAGAGTGCTGAGGGGCTGGAGAGAGCATGCTGCCCTCTTATTGACCTCGCGATGGCTCGATCGCACCGGCGCCATCGCCTGGCGATCGGCGGACGTGAGAGCGCTCCATCTGCCTGACTCCGGGCAACACAACCCACTACCACGCCGCGTGGTGATGGTTCCCGCCGCAAGTCGCGGGCGATCCGAGATGGCGCGCGATGGCTGTCCGCTCACTGCATCGGGCGACGAGCAGACTTGTTATGCTGGAAGGAGAGTGCGACCGACGAACGGGAGATGAGCATGCGACGATGGGATGAGGAGCTCGGTCCGATCCGTGCGCCCGACTTTCCGCCCGGTCTCACCTGGCTGAATGTCCGACGACCGCTGGAGCTCGCTGACCTGCATGGTCGCCTGGTGATCCTCGATTTCTGGACGTATTGCTGTATCAACTGCCTGCATGTCTTGCCCGCGTTGCGGGCGGTCGAGGAACGGTATCCGACCCAAGTCGTCGTCATCGGTGTCCATTCACCTAAGTTTCCCAACGAACGTGAACCGCAGAATGTCCGTCAAGCTGTTCTCCGCGAAGAGATCACGCATCCAGTCGTGCACGATCCAGCCCTCCAGATTTGGCGCAGCTACGCGATCCGCGCCTGGCCGACCTTGGTGTTCCTGAGTCCGGACGGGTATCTTCTCGGCATTCACGAGGGTGAGATCTCCGCCGAGAGTCTGGTGCGAGCAGTCGGACGTTTGCTCGCGCGCACGGGAGTGACGACGAGCGAGCCCTTCGCACTGCTCTCGCTGCTGGAACGCCCACAGGGACCGCTCGCGTTTCCCGGTAAGCTGGCAGTCGATCCCAGCAGAGACCGGCTCTTGGTGAGCGATACGGGGCATCACCGGCTGGTCATCGCTCGCCTGGACGGGACAGTGACCACAGTGATCGGAGACGGTCGACCAGGTCTCGTGGACGGGACGTTCACTGAAGCGCGCTTTCGCGAGCCGCAAGGGATCGCGTTGGTGGGCGAGACCTGTTTCGTCGCTGACCGGGGCAACCATGCCATCCGTCGCATCGATTTGGCGGCAGGCACTGTCGAGACACTCGCCGGAACCGGTCGGCTCGGGCAGGGGATGCTCAGTGCGGGGCCAGCCCGTCAGGTCGACCTGCGCTCTCCCTGGGCGCTCTGGCATCGGAGGGGGTTGCTCTTCGTGGCGATGGCTGGTAGTCACCAGATCTGGATGCTCGATCTCGCCAGCGGCATCATCCAGCCGTATGCCGGCTCGGGGATGGAGGGGATCCAGGGAGGACCGCTCGAGCGCGCCTGGTTCGCCCAGCCCTCCGGCCTGGCGAGCGACGATCGCGCCCTCTACGTCGCCTGTCCGGAGGCGAGTGCCATCCGCACGGTCGATCTGCCCGGTACACCGAATCCCAAGGTCGGTCGTCTCGTGGGCACCGGACTCTTCGATTTCGGTGATCGTGACGGCACAGGAGATACCGTACTCCTGCAGCATCCGCTCGACGTGGCCTGGACCGGTGAGGAACTGCTCGTCGCTGACACCTACAATCACAAAATCAAGCGACTCGATCCTGTGGCCCGTCGTTGCTCGAGCTGGCTGGGCACCGGCCAGCCGGGACATGAGGATGGCCCACCCGAGCGAGCGCGCTTCTGGGAACCAAGCGGTTTGGCTACCACGTTCGATCGGGTGTATGTCGCCGACACGAACAACCATGCGGTCCGGGTCATCGACCGGACAACCGGTCTGGTACGGACTCTGGAGTTGCAGGGCCTGGCAGCTCCTTCGGACTGAGGTGGACGATCGGCCATGCAGGCCATTCGGATCGCGCTCATCGGGGATGTGATGCTGGGCCGGTTGGTCAATCGCGTCCTGCGCGAGACGTCGCCGGCCTATCCCTGGGGCGATGTCCTGCCCGTCTTGCTTGCCGCCGATGCCCGCATCGCGAATCTCGAATGCGTGCTCGCTGATACCGGTGAGCCGTGGCCTGGCAAGCGCTTCGTGTTCCGGAGCGATCGGAAGAACGTCGTAGTACTGGAGACCGCTCAGCTCACCGCGGCCTCGCTGGCCAACAATCATGTCCTGGACTTCGGTGATCGAGCATCGTCGGAGATGTTGGAGGCGCTGGATCGGGCTGGGATCGCTCGCGCCGGTGCTGGGCACGATCTTGCCGAGGCACGCCGCCCAGCCCGATTCGCCGTCGGCGGCCTTTCCTGCGCACTCATCGCGCTCACTGACAACGAGCCGGAGTGGGAAGCGCGGCCTGGTCTGCCCGGTATCTTCTACGTGCCGTGCGATCCTGCTGATCCGCGCTTCCACGATCTCGGCGAGCTCGTGCGGGAGACCGCCCAGCGGGTCGACGCGGTGATCGTCTCGTATCACTGGGGACCGAACTGGGGTGAGCGACCGCTGCCCGAACACGTCCGTGCCGGGCGCACCCTCCTCGAGGCTGGTGCCCGCATCGTCTACGGCCACAGTGCGCACATCACGCGTGGCGTCGAGTTCTACCAGGGGGGTGCGATCCTCTACAGCTGCGGCGACTTCGTCGATGACTACGCGATCGATGAGGTCGAGCGTAACGACGAGTCGTTCGTCTTCGTCGTGATGCTCGATGGAAACGCTGTCCGCGAAATCCAGCTGGTGCCAACGGTCATCGTCGATTTTCAGGCGCGTCGCTCCGATCCGTTGCGCGCAGCACGCCAGTGCGAACGAATGCGCCGCCTGTGTGCCGAAATCGGCACGCGGGCCGAGTTCGCGAACGGCGGGCTGCGTCTCTTGCCGTGAGCGGGATCGAGTTCTTCGTTCTCTGCTACCCGTCGAGTTGGTGACGGCGAGTAGCCATCTCTTGTCTCGTCAGCGTGCTATTTCCCGTGACGCCGATCCCTCGGCGTTGGTGCGCAGGACTGCTGAGGCCAGTCGGATATCGCTCGAGAGCGTCCACCTCGAGTCTTTCGTTGTCGGCTCGACCACGGTCGTGTATGCTGAAGACAGAATATACCCTAGAGGGGTATATGGAGGAGTGATGGACGAGCGACGAGAGGAACCCAGCTGCGAGCGACAAGTCGATTCCTATCGGGCGGATAAGGCGCGCATCCTCGCTCGCCTCCGCCGGATAGAAGGTCAAGTGCACGGCATCATCAGGATGGTGGAAGAGGATCGCTACTGCGTAGACATCCTCGTGCAGCTTTCGTCGGTGATCGCGGCTGCTCGGAGCGTCGGTCTGTTGCTGTTGGAAGATCACATTCGCGGTTGCGTGCTGGGAGCCGAGGACAAGGAATCAGCGATCCAGGAATTGACGGAAGCCATCGAACGGTTCACCCGCAGCGTGGGCTGAACGGCCGAGGGGGACACGATGAGCGATCCGCGTGAACAGCGACGAGCCGAGTCGACTCCAGTCGTGCGCCTGGCCATCGAAGGGATCACGTGCGCTTCCTGCGTGCGCCGGGTGGAGCGAGCGCTTGCCTCGGTGCCGGGTGTCGCGGAAGCGAGTGTCAACCTCGCGACCGAAGAGGCAGCAGTGACGTTGAGTCGGCCAGATGTCGCGGTGGAAGAACTGACTGCGGCGATCGAGCGCGCTGGCTACCACGCTCGACCGCTCGCGACCCCACCCGCCAGTGAAGCAGAGGCGGCAGCGACGGTCGAGTTGGCTATCGAGGGAATGACCTGTGCCTCGTGTGTCCGCCGCGTCGAGCGAGCACTAAGCCGGGTGCCAGGGGTGCAGGAGGCAAGCGTCAACCTGGCGAGCGAGCGTGCGCTGGTTCGCTACGATCCGCACACGACGAGCCTCGATGCCTTGATCGGCGCCGTCGAAGCGGCTGGCTACCATGCTGCGATCGTGCCGACCGTTCCGGCGGTAGCCGAGGCGAGCGACGAGGCGGAGCAGCGTCGTGCGCGTCAGCTGCGGCGGCTGCGCGACGAAGTCATTCTGGCCTGGGTGCTCGCGCTGCCAGTCGTGGCGCTGAACATGTTCGTGCCGCCATCGCGGTGGTCCAGCATCGTCCTGCTCGTCGCGACGCTACCGGTGTGGGGCTATTTGGGACGCCGCTTCCACCTCGCGGCGCTGCACAATCTGCGACACGGCCAGTTTACGATGGACACATTGGTCAGCTTGGGGACGAGTGCTGCCTTCTTCTCCTCGCTCGCCAGTACGCTTGCGGCCCTCTGGGCACCGCACGCGCATGTCGGTCACACCTATTACGACGTTGCGGCAGTGGTGATCGCGGCGATTTTGCTGGGCCGCTATCTCGAAGCGCGGGCGCGGGGGCAAACGACGTCGGCCGTGCGGCGACTGCTCGGATTGCAGCCGAAGACGGCGCGTGTCCGGCGCGGGGGTCGCGAGATCGAGATTCCGGTGCATGAGGTCTTGCCTGGTGATCTCGTCGTCGTGCGGCCTGGCGAGCGGATTCCGGTCGATGGTTTCGTCATCGAGGGACGCTCGGCGGTCGACGAGAGCATGTTGACCGGGGAGAGCCTGCCGGTCGAGAAGGGCCCGGGTGATCGCGTGTGGGGCGGGACGCTCAACACCACGGGCACCTTCGTCCTCCAGGCAACCGCTGTCGGGCAGGCGACGGTGCTGGCTCAGATCGTCCGTCTCGTCCAGCATGCTCAGGGCTCGAAGGCTCCCATCCAGTCCCTGGTCGATCGCGTGGCGAGCGTCTTCGTGCAGGCGGTGATCGTGATCGCGCTCCTCACTTTCGCGGGATGGTGGCTAGTAACCGGTGATCCATTGCGGGGTTTGTTGTCGGCTGTCGCGGTGCTCGTTATCGCCTGCCCCTGCGCGATGGGACTGGCCACACCAACTGCCGTCATCGTGGGGACAGGTCGCGGTGCGGAACTCGGCGTGCTCGTGAAGCGTGCCGAGGTCTTCGAGCGCATGGAGCGGCTCACGACGATGGTCCTGGACAAGACCGGCACGCTCACACTCGGGCGACCGACCGTGACCGACGTCGTCCCGGTTGCGGGCTGGAGCGCCGAGGAACTCCTGCGACTCGCCGCGGCGGCGGAATCGCGTAGCGAGCATCCGCTGGCGCGGGCGGTCATCGAGGCCGCGCTGGAGAACGACTCGACGGTGCCGTTGGTGGAGCGGTTCGAGGCGTTCCCGGGCCGCGGTGTGGAAGCGCTGGTCGCGGAGCGCATGCTCCTCGTCGGCACGATGCGCTTTCTCCAGGAGCGCGGCGTCACCGTCGAGCCGGCGAGCGAGGACGCAGCGGCACTCGAAGCAGCCGGCAAGACGGTGATTGCGGTGGCGGTCGATGGTACTCTCGCAGGTCTCATCGGGCTCGCCGATCGGCCGCGCCCGGAAGCGCCGACCGTCGTGCGCGCGTTGCGGGACCGTGGTCTACACGTCGTGCTCTTGACCGGCGACAACGAGCGGACAGCGCGCAGCATCGCACGGGCGGTCGGCATCGACGAGGTCCGGGCCAATGTCCTGCCTGACCAGAAGGCGAGCGTCATCCGTGCGCTCCAGGAAGAGGGCCAGATCGTCGGCATGGTCGGTGATGGGATCAATGACGCTCCTGCCCTTGCCCAGGCAGGCGTCGGGATCGCGATGGGGAGCGGAACGGATGTCGCGCTCGAGGCTGGTGACGTCGTGCTGGTGCGACCGGACCTGCATGGGATTCTGGTCGCGCTGGAGCTCGCTCGACGGACACTGGCGACCATCCGCTGGAACCTCTTCTGGGCGTTCGCGTACAACACGGTGCTCATCCCCGTCGCGGCGGCCGGGCTTTTGAACCCGATGCTGGCTGGCCTGGCCATGGCATTGAGTTCGGTCTTCGTGGTGTCGAACTCGCTGCGCTTGCGCCGGTTCACGCCCGCTGGTTGGGAAGGACGAGAGACCGGCCGAATCGGCGCGGAGAGCAGCGTCCTCGCGGCCCGGTGACGATCGGCCTCCGGCGCGTCGCGATTGCCTGGGAAGAGTCGTGCGGACGGGTCAGTGTGGGGTCGCCGGGACGAGACCGTTGGCGGTCAAGAATTCCTGGACATCGGTGAACGCGTTGAAAAAGAGCGGTGTACCGGCGAAGGAGAGTGGTGAGACTGGCCCGACCGTCATGAAGGAGTAGACGCGACTGGTCGGATTGAAGCTCGAGTGTGGGTCGCGGAAGAGACGATACAAGGCGAGCGCGTGCTCGTCACCTCCAGCAAAACTCTCCAGGGCACGATACTCTTGACCGAGTCCCAGCCCATAACCGAAGAAGGCGATGCGGAGCTGCGAGACGATCTCCGGATGGAGACTGGCGAGCGATTGGCTGATGAGCAACCAGCCGACCCCGTACTTCCGTGTCGTGCGCACCGCATCGATGAGCAGCGTACGGATTTGCGCTCGGGGCGACTCGGGGTCGAGGTAGCCGGAGGGTGCCAAACGGTGCGCTTCGTCGATCAGGATGAGCGTGTTGAGATTTTCCGACCGGGCATAGGCCTGTTCGGCAGCAGCGCGAATCCCCTCCAAAAGGCGCCGAATCACGATTTCTTGGATCGTCTCGTCCCAGAGAACCTGCTCGTGCTGATTGGCAGGATCTGCTCCCGACAGATCGAGGGAGACGATCAACCGATCAGTGGGTCGGAAGAGACCATCGAGGACTCGCTCGATCGTGCGAGCGCGTGGATTTCTGCGGTCACTGAAGAGCAGGGCTAGTGGTCGCCAGGAGTGTGAGTAGAGCTCGCGAGGATTGACTCGCTGCAGCATGTACTGGAAACGAGCGCGAGCGTCCGCTGAGCGGTAGAAAACACGCTGGACTTGTTCGTCGCTCAGGATCGACAGCACTCGTTGGAAAGTCTTCAGTTCGTACAGATCACCGAGTTGCACTCCCTGCTTGCGCAGACGCTGCGCGATCTCGCGGGCAGCGAGTTGACGGTTTTCGCGGACACCGAAAGAAAGCTTGTCAAAGAATTCCGAGGTCACGAGCAGCTCTTCGAGCAGTTCCCAACGGTCGAGGATGAGGTCGCGAACCGAGAGGACGACGGCGACGCGGCCCAGCGCGTCCTGCAGCACGGTGCGCAGCGGAAGAGGGAAGCCACCTGGGGCGGATCGGTCACGGAGATCCTTGCTGAATTCGCCTTGCGGATCGATGACCAGGAGCGCCATCTCCGGGTGCCGCGCATAGGCGAGCAGGAGCATCTTGGCCAGGACGGACTTTCCTGACCCGGTCTTGCCGAAGATACCGACGTGGTACGCCTCACCGGCCCCGCGGGGTCAGCGACCGAAATGTTTGAACCAGAGCGGAAGCTTGGGTCCCGAACCGTAGACGCGACCGAGATAGAAGAGTTCGGCTCGAGCATGGGCGAGCAATTGATCGAGAACTTCGTCTCCCACAGCGAAGATCGGTGTGCCGGTGGGAGGGACCGTGCCGAGGATCGAGGGGCGGAAACCGGTTCCATCCTCGGCGAACACGGCGCTGATCGCCAGCATTCCCTGATGAGTGTCCTGTCGCTCGCTCACCGCGTCGATCCGTCCACGCTGCCGCACCAGGCTGCGGATCGTCGGATCTTCGTGCCAGACACTGCGCAGGACGATCTCGGTAATCTGCCCGAGCGCATAATGTCGCACCCCGTCCTGGACGAAGGGCAGGAGGACCAGTTCGCCGACCAGCTTGCGCCGGGTCGCTGCATCGAGCAACTCCAGCGTGAGCTGGCCCGTGGATGAGGGGGAGCCGAGCACACCGATCGGTTCGGTACCATCGTGCAGCAGGGCGACGCTGCTCATGGCGATGAGAGCGATTCGCTGCGGTAGCACTCCAGAGCGAGAAACACGTCGTCGAGCACAGGATACCCACGCGCAGCTGCCTCGCGCACAGCATGCCGGAGCGCTCGCGTCGCGCGACGGAGCGAGCGTACCATTCGGTCAGCCGAGTAGAGTGGAAACGGTTCCCGAAGCTTCCCGCTCGCGGTCTGGGCGTGAACGGCTTGGAGTACGCTGGCCAAGCGGCTGGAATCGACAGCGACGGACTCGTGCAGTTCGAGGCGGAGCGCCGGCAACCAGGGGTGAGAGCGCACATAGACCACGCGAAGTCGATCGACCGCGCGCAGCACACGCTCGATCGACGAGCTGGCGCGCAGGCGGAGGGTGTCTGGCAAGAGATTGAGTCCGAACGCGTGGGGGCGTCGACCAGTGGTGACTGGGATCGGCCATGTGAACTCTCCTGGAGCGAGGAGGATAGTCAGGAGCGCTCGGTCGTCGAACTGTTGGTTCAGGCCGAGCCGAATGGCGAGATCGCGCCGCGCGGTGTACTTGGGCACGCCGACCCAGCAGCGCGGTGGGTCGGCTGAACACAGGACACGAGCGAGGTCGTCGAGCCGCTCGGGCAAAGCCTCGAGGAAAACGCGTGCCGCCGGTGAGGGCAGTTCTCGGGTAGCGAGTGCGCGTAGCGCCTGATCGAAGGCGATCAGTGGGGTCGTGAGCGACCCATCGAGAAAGACGACGTCATGCGGTGCGCGGGCCGCCAGTTCGACTTCGCACGCTGCCATCAGCGCTCGCGCAAGCGTGTCGTTCGCGTCGTCGTGGGGCACGAGCTCGACCCACAGCAGATGACGGGGCTCTGGCCAGAAGCGCTTTTCGCTCGGCGGTGTCAGGCCCTCGATCGCGAGCGCGCCAGCGACCAGAAGGTCGTGCGCGAGCAACCGCTCCACTGCGACCGAGCCGTCGACGCCGCAGGTGGTCGGCGTGGGGGCTGCCGGAAGATCTGCCAGTGTTCCGAGCAACCGTTCGCGGGCCAGGACATCCCGCCAGCGCTCGCGCTCGGTCCGCTGGCTCGTCAGCTGCTCGATGACCGAGCGGCTCAGCTCCGGCGTGCGACCGAGGAGTTCCTCGACGAGTGCGGCGGGGAGGTCGACGAAGATGCGTGTCTGGCTCATCGCTCCATGCGCTCGTGCTCAGCTGAGGGCCGGGCGCGAAATGGGTTGCTTGGTTCGCGCGAGTTCCGCGATGAGGCGAGCGGCCTTGCGCCGACCGTCGACTGCCTGGATGCGTGCACTGGCAGCCGCGAGCCGGGCCTTCCGTTCCTCGTTGGTCAGGAGATCCTCGAGGGCGCGGAAGAACTCGTCGTCCGTGAAGCGATACGGGTGGAAGCGGAAGCCGAAGCCGCACTCCTGAATGCGCTGGGCGTTGTCGTGCTGGTCCCAGAAGAGCGGCAATGCCAGCATCGGCTTACCGAAATGCATGCACTCTGTCGTCGTATTGTTCCCACCATGGGTAATCACGGCATCGACGAGCGGGAGAATGGAAGGCTGCGGGAGATACTCGTCTCCCCAGACGTTGTCGGGAAGGGGAAGCTTCCCCTTCTGGGGGCCCAGGCTGACGATCGCCCGGTAATCAGTGCGCCCGAGGAGGTCGACCAAACGCCCCATCAGTTCCGGCTCGGCCGAGCCCAGGCTGCCCAGGCTGACGTAGAGCAGCGGACCACCATCACGCAGGTGCTCCGGCAACTCGAAGGGTGGTTCCGTATCGCGCACCGAGGCGTCGATCCGGTGCCAGACCGGCGCGAGGGGCTGCGACCGCGGGTAATCCAGCTCGGCCGGGTAGAGGTAGAGATCGAGCCAGGGGCTCTCCCAGATGAACTCGAACGGTGGCAGCGGCGGGGCGCCGTTCTCGCGGCAGAAGGTGTCGAGCTCTTCATGCAACGGACCGACCGCGTCCCAGTACTCTCGACGCCAGGCTTCCCACTCCGAGCGGTCGTTCGTCGGCAGCCCGCTGAGGGCGGGTGGAAGGTCCGGATCGGGGATCTCCAACGGGTTGCAGGACACGATGCGCACCCAGGGGACACCGGCCGTGACGACCGCGGGAAAGGCGACAACGTTGTCCTCCACGATCACGTCTGGACGCAGCTCCGCGAAGATCTCACGCAGCCGCGGCTCGACGTACAGGGCGCCGTCGATGAGCGAGCGCCAGATCGGTGCGATCAGGCTGCGGATCTGTTCGAAGGTGCTTTCCCGGAAGTGGGGCGCCGTGTTGGCGATGAAATCCTTCCAGAACTGCCCTGGCTCCTCTGGTTGCTCAGGAGGCGGCGTCAAGCGCATCAGACGCTCTTCGAATCCCTTGGCTTCGAGTGTCCCCGCGAACGATTCCTCGACGACGAAGACGACCCGGAGGCCGAGTTCCTGGAGCGCTCGACCGATCCCGATACAGTTGTTCGTCGGCCCGTAGGCACCCTCCGGGAAGAACACCACAGTCAGCTGTGCCATATGTACCTCCTCCAATCGCACTGTCCTGCGTTAGCAGGATCTTAAGCTGATGTGCTTGCGCGTGTCCAGTCGTGGCGAATGACAGTGAGCGGAGTCGAGGCGCAGGCGATGGTCCGAGCCGAGCCAGTCGCTCGGGGCGGGCGGCAGGGGTGCCCAGTTCGCTTCCCTGGTGGCCGTGCCGCGCGGCCGCGACAGCCACTCGGTACTTTCGCCCAGGCAGGAGGGGCGGTGTCGCCGTGCCGGGACACCGCTCCCCCACGATGCAATTTTCGGTGCATGCGTTCTCGATCGTGCCATGTCGTCACGGCTTCTCGGCACGCTCGAGGGGCCTGCAAACGCGGCTACGCGCTCGTGCCCGACGGCTGTGTCGCCGTCGTCTCGCGGAAGGAGTCGGTGCGGAGCATCCCGCTGCACCGCGGGCAGCACCGGCGCAGCCAGCACGAGAGCAGTGACTTTTCGGAACATCTTGTCAGGAGGGTGCCTGATGCATATACTAGGAGGCGTGACCACAAGATCTAGGGGTACGAGAGCATCAGAAACCCTTGTTCTTGTGGTCCAGCAGCGGAAAGCGGACGGGTGCCGGGAAGTCCGGTGCAAATCCGGCGCTGCCCCGCAGCGGTGAGCGGGAACGAAGGCTGCAGCCGGTCATCCTGACCGGGGCCACTGGCGGGATACCGCTGGGAAGGTGCAGCTGGTAGGTCGATCCGCGAGCCCGAAGACCGACCCGTCCGCTCGGAACGGTGCCGCGCCTCGCGGGTGGGTGCGGGTCGGAGTGGTCGGTTCGGGTGCTCGGCCCCGGGGGAGCAGCCGTCTGGTGCCGCTCTGCCCGCTTGGTCGCGCGAGGCGGCCGGACAAACAGGAGGGCGGTGCGATGGTATCTCTGGTGTCGAGTTCTCTCCATCTCCGACCGATCGCACGGGACGAAGCAGCCGAGCTGGACAGTCGGATCTTAAGCTGTCTCCAGCAGTTACCCGATCGGCCCGAGGCCGAGCGGGAAGCAGCGGCGCTGCTTCTGGAAAAGATCGCACGCGAGGCGGATGACGGGACGCCCCTCCCCTATCCCGAGCACTTCCGGCGATTCGTCGAGCGTGGCATCGCTCGCGGCGCGCTCGACCCGCGACTCCGTACCTTCCAGCTCGATGTGCTGGCGCGAGCGCTGGATCCGGCGCGTGACGCGCTCCTCGGTTATGCGGCGCTGGCGACGCTGGCTGATCGGTACCTGGTCCGGGATCCGGAGACGCGTCAGCTGCTCGAGCGACCACAGGCGCTCTTCATGCGCGTGGCGATGGGGCTGGCGCTGGTCGAACCGCCCGAGATGCGGACTAGCTGGGCCCTGCGCTGGTACGACCTGATGAGTTCGCTCCGGTATCTGCCGAGTACCCCGACGCTCTTCAATGCGGGCACGCCGCACCACCAGTTGGCCTCGTGCTACCTGGCGGAGGTCGAGGACAGTCTGGAAAGCATTTTGGGCTCGGCGTACGAGTTCGGGATGCTGGCCAAGTACGCCGGCGGGATCGGCACGGCCGTGACGCGCATCCGGGCCACGGGTGCTCCCGTGCGTGGGATCAACGGGACGAGCGGTGGGCTGATCCCGTTTCTTCACCTGTACGATGCCCTGATCGCCTCGATCAGTCAGGGTGGTCGTCGGCGCGGCACGATGTGCGTGTACCTCGAGCCGTGGCACCTGGAGGTGGAAGCGTTCCTCGATCTGCGCCGCAATGCCGGTGATCCCTACCGTCGCACGCATCAGCTCAACACCGCGCTCTGGATCCCCGATGAGTTCTTGCGGCGTGTCGAGACGGACGACCTCTGGTACCTTTTCGATCCGATCGTTGCGCCCGAGCTCCCGGATCTGGTGGGTGCCGCGTTCTCGGAGCGTTACCGAGAACTCTGCCGACAGGCAGAGACGGGGATGCTGCCCCGACGAGCCTGGCGCCGCCTGCCCGCCCGCGAGCTGTGGTTGGCCATCTTGGCGAGCCTGATGGAAACCGGGCACCCCTGGCTCACCTTCAAAGATGCCGGGAACCTCCGTTCTCAGTTGCACGGGATCGGTGTCATTCACTCGAGCAACCTCTGTACGGAGATCTTCCTCCCGACCAGTCGCGACGAGGTGGCGGTGTGCAATCTCGGCAGTGTAAACCTCGCTCGCCACTGCTCGCCGACCGGCGAACTGGACTGGGAGCAGCTGGCGGAGACGGTGCGGCTGGCGATGCGGGCACTCGACAACGTCATCGATGCGAACCTGTATCCCTCGGAACGCGCGGCGCGAGCCAACCAGTGCAATCGCCCCGTGGGTCTCGGCCTCATGGGCTTCGCCGAGCTCTTGGCCCGCCGCGCTGTCTCGTACGCTGAGCCAGCAGCGGCGGATCTGGCGGATCACATCGCCGAGTTCCTCAGCTATTACGCCATCAGCGCCAGTTGCGCACTGGCGGAGGAGCGAGGCGCGTTTCCCAACTTTGCCTTTTCCCGCTGGGCAGCCGGTGTTCTTCCGATCGATACCCTCGATGAACTCGCAGCCGATCGTGGGTTGCCGGTGGAGGTCGACCGCATGCGGCGACTGGACTGGGAACCGCTGCGCCAACGGGTGCGGCGGGGCATGCGCAATGGTGCCGTGATGGCGGTGGCACCGACCGCAACCATCGCTTTACTGGCGGGAACCACCCCGAGTCTCGATCCGTATTATGCGAACGTCTTCAGTCGGCAAACGCTCTCCGGGAAGTTCCTGGAAGTTAACCCCATCCTCGTCGAGGAACTCCGGCGTCGGGGGCTTTGGGAGCAGTTGTTGCCCGGTCTCGTGGCAGCGCGTGGGGACTTGGAAGCGGTGCCGGGGTGTCCACCCGACCTCGTCGCGCGCTTCCCGACCGCCTATCAAGTGCCGGCGGAGTCGTACATCGAAGTGGCGGCGCGGGTTCAGAAGTGGGTGGACATGGGGGTCAGTCGCAATCTCTACCATGCGGCTGATCGACCAGGGCAGATGAGTGCGGTGTATCTGGCGGCCTGGCGCAAGGGGCTCAAGAGCACGTACTACTGTTTCGTGCGTCCGCGCATGGAGATCGAGCAATCCACGGTTGCCGTCAACAAGGCGCGGCGTCGCCCGCAATGGGTGCAGCTCGCCGAGCGCGAGGTGCTGGCGAGCGATGCGGCGAGCTGCCGTCTCGATGGGTCGTGCGAAAGTTGCCAGTGAAGGACAAGAAGGGACCAGAATGACCCGCCGATTGCTTGGAGGCGATCCTCTAGCTGCTGTGGAACTCTTCCCGCTGAGTCACCCGTGGGCCTATGCGCATGTCCAACAAGCCAAGCACAACACCTGGTTCCCGGAAGAGGTTCCGCTGCACGATGACGTACGCGACTGGCATGAGCGCTTGAGCGATGAAGAGCGGCGAGCGGTGGAAATGTTCCTGGGTTTCTTCAATCCGATGGAGTCGCTGGTCACGACCAACCTGCTGCTCAGTCTCTATCGGGTGGTGACGGCTCCGGAAGCCCGGCTGTATCTGGCTCGACAGGCGTGGGAAGAAGCGAACCACGTCATGGCGTTCGAATACGTCATCAAGACGCTGCCGGTGGACCGGGAGCGGGTGTTCGGCTTGCACGTGGAGCATCCGGCTGTCGCGGCGAAGGAGCTATTCCAGCGCCAGCTGACCGAGCAGTGGCTCGTTACCCCTGACGTCGAGTCTGTCGAGGGATTGCAGCGACTCGTCCGCAACCTCGTCGGCTACTTCGTGATCTTGGAGGGAATCTTCTTCTACTCCGGCTTCGCGCTGGCGCTCGCATTTCGGCAGCGAAACCTGTTGCGTGGTTTGTGCACCATCGTCGATTGGGTCCTGAAGGACGAGTCGCTCCACCTCTCGTTCGGTATCCACTTGATCACGACGATCCTGGAGGAGCATCCGGAAATCATGAGCGCGGCGTTCGGTCGCGAGCTGCGGGAGCTCATCCTACGTGCGGTCGAGCTCGAAGAAGCGTACAACTGGGCAGTACTCCCGGAGCCGTTGATCGGTCTAGACGCTGATGCGCTCAACCGGTACGTGCGCTACATCGCTGATCGCCGGTTGGAAGAACTGGGTTTGCCGGTCGCTTTCGGTGAACCGAATCCGTTGCGTTGGATGGTCGCGCAGGTCGATATACCGGAGATCGTCAACTTCTTCGAGGCCCGCAATATCCATTACGAGGTCGGCCGCACGCGCTGGTAGAGTGGATGTGCAGTGCCCGACGAAGGCGAGCGGGGAGCAGTCGTGCCGCTCCCCGCTCGTGTGTGTGGCGCATCTCAGCTCTTCCATCACGGCTTGGGGACGAGTGGCTCGGCACTGGCGCGGTCACGCGGCATGATGGCGACGTACTCGAGTTTGCCATCCGACTGCCGCTGCCACTGACCGATGAGCCAGCTACCGAGGAAGGCGTTACCGGTGAGCTTCACCTGGCCCATGATCGTATCGAACGTACCCTTCAAGGTTTCGTCGCCGATCGCCTTGCGATCGATCTTTCCGACGTGCTCGAACGCCTGTTGAATCACTTGGCCAACGACGTAATAGACGTGGCCGCCCCAGCGGTCAGCTTCCGTCCCATTGAAGGCTGCGAAGCGCTTGGAGAAGTCAACGAGTTGCTGGTTGCGGACGTCGATATCACCGAGGCCCATCACTCCCTCGGTGTCATCGGCATACGTGCCATAGAAGAAGTAGTAGTTAGGTCCATCGGCGAGGAAGAAAAGGGGTGGATCGAATCCCGGAACTTTCATCGGTGGGACGTAGAGCGTGGTGTCATTGGGGTAGGTGATGCCGATGATGGCGTCGGGATTCAGGCGCATGATCTCGGTCACGATCGACTGCATGTCGCTGACTTCCATGGGGTAACCCTGGTCGTAGACGATTTCGAACCCTGCGGCTTGTCGAGCAGGCCGGAGTGGCTTGACGAAATCCAGGGCGAACTCGGCATCGACGTAGGGCAGGGCGACGCGCTTGCCGATCTTGCTCTATGCCGCGAGATCGCCCAAGAGATCGGCGATCGCTTCGGAGTACTGGCTCGAAGTCCCCAGGAAACGAGAAGTACCCTGGCCGCTGTTTGGCGAGATCGGGAGACTTGTCGCTCAGATTCGCGACGCCGAGTAGTGGGTACCCTAACTGGTGAAAGACGGGAGCGATGGCCAGGTTCATCGCAGTACCCCAGGGTGGAAGAAGGAGATCGACCGTGTCTTGATCGACGAGGCGTTGGATGGCCTTGATCGCTTCCTCTGGGCTGCTCTGGATATCGTATTCGATGAGTTCGATGGCATACATGCCATCGCTCAGCTCGATGGCGCCGGCCTCGTTCACGTCTTTAGTCCACAAAATGTAGTTGGGGTACCTTGTAAGACCGGCGCCAGCAGCGTAGGGGACGCTCTTGGAGAGAGCAAATCCGATCCGCGGTGTCTTCGCCGGCTTGCTCGTCACGACGGTCGGTGTCGCTGCGACGACTGGACTCGTGACCGCGGCAGCCGTTGGGGTCGGTAGCTGAGCAGCCGGCGGAGTCGGCGACGGCTATGGTGCCGGAGCAGGCGTTGCCTGCCCGCCGCATGCTGCCAAAAGTGCGGAGAGTCCGGCCGAACCAGCGAGTACGAGCACATGCCGTCGTGTCAGTGATCGCATGATTCCCTTCCTCCTCCTCGGTCGAGCTCAACGCGGACTCCTCCCCTGTACGCCACTCATCGCTGGCTGACGTTTCGCTTCACGTCGCACATCTTCCCTTGCCACGATCAGGACTGTACGAGGCCAGTCGCTCATGTCGGCTGCAGTCGATCGATCCGATACGTCGCGGCGGCTGTTCCATTTTCTCGTACTCTGTCAAAACAAGGATAATAAGTGAGTTGTTCAGTATACCGAAACTGAGTCGGCGATCCTCCCGCAGGCCTCCGTACCGTCGTCCCGTTACTCCGCGAACAATGTCGCACTTCCCTCTCTCGTGCCCAACGGTGGCCACACGGACAGGTCGAAGGGAAAGTCCGATCCGGGAACGATACGATCTGGGCCTACGACAGCGCAGAGATATTCCAGCGTCTCGCGTCGCCAGAGAACCGTGTCGTACCAGAAGCGGCGGAGATAGGCCAACGGGGGTTCAGCGAGTTGCTGGCGCACTGCCTCCCACACTGCATAAGCGCGTTCGAAGCGACCGATTTGATACGGCAGGTAGCCGCCGCCGTGTGCCAGCAGGATACGTGCATTCGGGTAGCGATCGAGGACGCCTCCGAAAATCAGATCGGCAGCGGCGACCGTCGTCTCCCAGGGTACGCCGATGATGTTGGGAAGTTGTGGTCGTGCGAGACGAGGATCACGACTCAAGAGAGGGTGGACGAACAGGATCGCCCTACGCTCGTCAGCGGCTCGCCAGAAGGGCTCGAAGACGGGATCACTCAGCAGCCGATCCGCGGTACCCGGACCGACGATGGCACCCCGCATGCCCCGCTCCATCGCCCAGGCGAGTTCGTCTGCTGCAGCTGATGGATCGTTGAGTGGTACCGTTGCCAGGAGGTCGAGTCGCTGCGGTGCCCGCTTCTGCCACCCCAAGAGTGCCTCGTTGTAGGCCCGAGCCGCCTCGTGCGCCAATGCTGGTTCTGCCTCGTAGAAGAAGAGCTGGGGAACTGGCGACAGAAGCGCGCGCTCGATTCCCGCTGCATCGAGCGCTGCCAGGAACTGATCGAGGTCGTGAAAGACCGGCTTGAGTTCGAACGGCCAGCGCCCTCCAACGATTAGGATCGGCGGTTTCCCGGGTTCTCGCTGCTCGAAACGAGCTACCGCCCGCGCTGCGTTGCTGCGGAGCCACGCGAGCATCGCTTCTGGTATGGCATGAATGTGGCAATCGATGGTCATGAGCTTCCCCCACTGCATGATCCCCGAGGGGCGGACTCGTCGACGGGGAGAGACAGATTCGTCCCCTAGGTCGCTAGGCGCGGGAACGGGGCGCTCCTCGGCATCGACCAGTGAACGGCAACGATGCAGGCCGGTGCGACGAATCGAGGCACCCCAAAACTCGGCCGAAACGGACGCGGTCACGCTTCGACGCGGACTCCCAAGTAGGTCTCCTGGAGTTCGCGGTTGCCGACGAGTTCCGCAGCTGATCCCTGCCAGATAACGCGCCCCTCTTCGACGATATAGGCGACATCGACGACGGAAAGCGCGAGATCGATGTTCTGTTCCGCTAGGAGGATCGACAGTCCCGCCTGCTTGAGGCGCTGCAAGATCTCACCGACGCGCTGCACCATGACCGGTGCGAGCCCTTCCGATGGCTCGTCACACAGGAGAACGAGGGGCTGGGTCATGAGCGAGCGGGCGATCGTCAGCATTTGCTGCTCGCCACCGCTCAAGAGCGTTCCGCGGATTTTCCCCCGCTCCTTGAGAATCGGGAAGAGCTGATAGATCTCCTCGACGGTCCAGCGGACCCGCTGGTCGGGGCGCGGTGGTCGCGCACCGATCAGGAGATTTTCCGTGACCGTCAGCGAGGGGAAGATGCGCCGACCTTGCGGAACGAGCGCGATACCCTTGTGGGCGATGACATGGGGCGGTAGGCCGACGAGCGACTGGCCGCGCAGGCGGATCTCGCCGGCCAGTCGAGGGAGCAAACCCAAGATCGCTCGCATGGTCGTCGTCTTCCCCGCACCGTTTCGCCCCAAGAGACCGACGACTTGGCCTTCTTCGACTGTCAACGAGAGTCCGTTCAAGACGAAGCCTTCGCCGTATCCTCCGTAGACGTCACGCAGTTCCAGCATTTCGCCCTCGCATCGCTCCTGCTAGATACGCTGCCTGCACGTCCTCGTTGCGCTGGATCTCGTCCGGAGTACCGTCAGCCAGGACGGCCCCGTGGTGGAGGACCGTGATCCGGTCAGCGAAGGAGAAGACGACGCGCATGCTGTGCTCCACGAGGACCACCGTCATATCGCGTGGAAGCTGTGCGAGTCGCTCGATGAAGGCGGGAATCTCGTCGACGGCCAGGCCGGCGGCTGGCTCGTCGAGCAGCAGCAAGCGTGGTCGCAAAGCGAAGCGTGCGGCCAGCTCGACCCGTCGCTGATACCCATGTGGGAGATGACGGACTTCGATATCGCTGACGTCCAACAGTCCCCATTCCTCGAGCACACGCTCGGCTTCGCGCTGGACAGCGCGATCGCTGTTCACTTGCCCAGTGAGGCCGAGCAGGCGGTGGCGTCCTCGGAGGAGCGCGATCAAGACGTTCTGGCGTGTAGTCAGCTCCTGGAAGACTGCCGGCTGCTGGTTCGTTTTGAGCAATCCGACATCGACCCGACGGTGCGCTGGTAACCTGGTGACGTCGCGCCCGAAGACGATCACTCGACCACGGGTCGCTGGAAGGAAACCGGCGATCACGTTGAGGAGCGTGGTCTTGCCTGCACCGTTGGGACCGATGATGGCCCGTCGCTCGCCTGGCTGCACGGTGAGCGACATGTCTTCGAGGATCGTCAGCCCGCCGATGATCTTGCTGACGTGCTCGAGTTGGAGTGCCGGTACTGCTGTCATCCTCATGACCTCTCGATGACTTGCTCGACCGATGGCTCGCGGTGAGGACTGACTGCTGAAGCTGGTCTATGAGCCAAGGGGGCCTCCCGCCGCAACTGGGCCCGCAGCTGGCGGATCCGATCCGGTAACCGAACGATGCCCTGCGGTAGCAGGAGCACGGTCAGGATGAAGACGACACCGAGAATCATGACCCAGCGCTGCGTGAACGCGCTGACCTCATAACGCAGCAACAGGACGAGTGCGGCTCCGATGATCGGGCCCCAGAAGGTTCCAGCTCCCCCAAGGATGACCATGACCATGCCCTCGCCTGCCAAGAGCCAGCTGATCTGCCCTGGGCCGACGAAGCCTTTGAAGTAGGCGAACAGACCACCCGCCAGGGCTCCGTAACCGCCTGCAATGGTGTACGCAGCGTATTTCAGTGTCCATGTGGGATAGCCGAGGCCAGCCAGGTAACGCTCGTTCTCCCGGATGCCGATGAGGGAGAGCCCAAACGGTGAACGGATGATCCAAGCCATCGTGAGGAGCGCGCTCCCGACCACGACAAGCGCGAGGTAGTAGAAGTTGGCGGTATCGGAGACACGCCCGACGAGAAAGGGAAGCTTCGGTGTGGGAATGCCCGGCAGCCCGTCGTCACCGCCTGTCACCCGGCGCCAGAGCCAGACGATCCCGAACAGGACTTGCGTCAGCGAGAGGGTCAGGATGAGAAAGTATGCCCCGTGCGTTCGCAGCACGAAGGGGCCAGTGACGAGCGCGAGCGCAACTCCGGCGACCACCGCAATGAGCAAGGCGACGGGAGCAGGGATGCCGAGATACTTGGCGAGCAGCCCGACGGCGTACCCGCCAGTTCCGAAAAAGGCCGAGTGGCCGAGGGAAGGAAGTCCGGCATAGCCCAGCAGGAGGTTGAGGGACATCGCAAACAGCGAGAAGATCAGGATCTCGGTCAGGACAGAAAGCGGGTAGGACGGGAGGAAGGCGGGAGCTGCGAGGAGCAGGCCTGCGAGGAGAAAACTGATCGCCCTGCGCCAGTTTCGGGCCAGAAGTGCTGTCGCCACCACCGGGTTCCCCTCCTAGGCCCAGCCAGGTCGGCCGAACAGTCCCTGTGGGCGGACGATGAGGACGACAGCGGCGAGTGCCCACGCCGCGAAGAATGATGCCTCGGGCCAGAAGGTCCGAACGATCGTGTCGGTCAGGGCCACCACGATACTCGCCGCGATCGCTCCCACGACAGAACCGAGTCCGCCCAGAATGACGACGATGAGCGCCATGAGTTGAAGCTGGATATCAGTACCAGGCGCGACACCCGTCACGGGTGTGCCGAGCGCTCCACCGAGACCGGAGAGGAGGGCACCCAGCGAGAAGACGATGGCGAAGATCCGTCGAACATTGATGCCGAGGCACTGCACCATCTCGAGATCGTCGACGCCAGCCCGTACGTAGGCTCCCCACTTGGTGCGCTCGAGCAGGTACCAGACCAGGAAGGCCAGAACGGCTCCGATGACGATCAAGGCGACCCGATAGATCGGGACGACTGAGCCGAAAAGTTCCATCGAGCCGCGCAGCATCGCTGGTGGTCGGAGACGCAGTGGATCCCCGCCCCAGATCCACCGTGTGACGTCCTGTACCACGTAGGCCACACCGAGCGTCAGCGCGACCTGCAGAAGTTCCTTGCGGTGCAGGCGCTGTAAGAAACCCCGCTCGATGGCGATCCCCACGACCAGAGCAGCCAGAGCGCCAGCCACGAGTGCGAGGAGGAAGTTCCCCGTCGAGCGCGCTACAGACCATCCGACGTATCCACCGATGAGGTAAAGCGAGCCGGTCGCGAGGTTGATGAAGCGCATGAGACCGAAGACGACCGAGAGCCCGACCGCGACCAGGAAGAGCAGGCTCGCATAGGACAGACCGATGACGAGGCTGGCAGTATTGACCGGCACCGGACCTCCTTTCTCCCTCGGTTCGTCCGAATCATCGGCTGGAGAGCGCCTGTGAGTTCGATGCTTCAACGATACTCGTAGAACGCTTCAGGTACCAAATACGCACTGCGGGTGACGCTCGATGAGCGAGCGTCACCCGCACCCAGGGACTAGAACGAGAGGTCGTCCACGTTCTCGCGCTTGCCGAGCACGCCATTACCGAGCGTGCCATCCGGCAGGCGCTGGACCTTCCGGAAATAGACAGTGATGACGACATTCTGCGTTTCCGGATGGAAGCGGAATGGACCGGCTGGTCCCGTGAACTGAACGCCTTTGAGCGCCTTGAGGAATGCCTGAGTGTCTTCGACATTGCCCTGTACCGCCTCGAGTGCTTTCGCTGCGACGAGCGCAGCCAAGTAACCTTGGTAGGCGAACTGGTTGGGAACGCGCCCATACTTCTTTTTGAAGGCGTCGACAAAAGCCTCGTTCTCCGGTGAATCGATATAGGGTGAGTAATGGAGCGAGGTGACGACGTCGAGCGCTGCATCCCCTTGCTGATCGAGATAGGCCTCGTCGACCAGGTCGCCAACGCCGATGAGCGGAATCTGGTCTTTGAGCCCGAAGTCCTGGTACTGCGTGACGAAGCGGACCGCGTCGGCGCCAGCGAAGAAGGCCCAAACCGCATCCGGCTGCGCTTGCTGGATCCGTTGGAGGAAGGGCGCGAAGTCGCTCGTGTCGAGCGGCGGATAGACCTCACCAGCAACCTCGCCACCTGCCTTCTGGAACGCCGCCTTGACCGGCTCCGCTTTTTCGCGTCCAGCGGCATAATCGGGAGCCATAAAGGCGAGTCGCTTGTAGCCGAGTTGCTCGAAGGCGTACTGCCCCATCGGCCACTCGTATTGGCCATTGGCGAACGAGACTCGGAAGATATACGGACTACGCCGCTGCGGGTCGCGCGTGATCGCTTGCGCTCCCGCATTGTCGATGATCGTCGGGACGCCGCTCTGGTGAATGTAATCGCGGCAGGCGAGTGCGACTCCGCTGTGAATGTACCCGATGATGAGGTGCACCTTGTCGCGCTCGACCAGCTGCTTCGTCTTGGTGAGTCCCTGCTCCGGATTGGTGGCGTCGTCTTCTTGGACGAAAGTGACTTTGCGACCCGCTACCTTGTTGTCGATCGACTCGAAGGCGAGTTGGATACCCCGGGTCAGATTCTCAGCCAATGCCGCATAGACACCCGTATAACCATGAATGAGGCCGATGCGGATCGGTTCCGCCGCGGCAGCTGGTGTGACCACGACAGTCGAAGTCGCTGCCGCAGCCGGCGTCGGTGTCGCCGCTGCCGGAGTCGGGGTGGCTGCTGCCGGGGTCGGCGTCGCTGGCGCGGTGGTCGGCGTCGGTGTGGCACCACCACCACGGCAGGCAGCGAGCAGACCACCGAGTGCTGCTGTCCCAAACCCAACGATGACTGTTCGCCGTCGAACCGGCCGACGGAATAGGTGCTGGAAATCGCTCCGCTCCATCGATCTCCTCCTCGCAAAGCGACTGACCCGTTCTCTCACACTCTCGCTCATCGCTGGATCGTCGCGGTGGGCCAGTCGACTCATCCTCGCACTGGCCCACCAGTGTCCTCTTTCTCAGACGCCGACCGTCACCTTTTCTGGCGTCCCATAGGTGTAGAACGATTCCGGCATCGTCGATGCGCCGAGCCACACCGTACTCGAGTACAGATCCGATTCGTGGGAGACATCCCACACCACGGTCTGCCAGTTGGGGTCGAAGATCAGGTATCCTGCATCACCCCACAGCTCGACCCTGTTTCCGCCCGGCTCGAAGACGTAGAGGAACATCGCCTGGGTCGTGCCGTGCTTCCCAGGACCAGCCTCGATTTTGATGTCCCAGTCCCGACAGGCGTCGGCAACGTCATAACAATGTTGTGGGTAGCCGTACCAGTACGCGATGTGGTGCAAGCGATTCCCCTGGCCAGTCCCGTCGCGCATGACCGCGATCTCGTGGACGAGCGGGCTCACCGAGAGCCAGGATCCGACCTTTTTCCCATCGCCGCCGATCTTGGTCTCGCGCAGCTTGAAGCCGAGATAGTTCCGGAGGAACGCTTCGTGGACCTCGACATCGCTCACGAAGCAGTTGATGTGATCGAGCCGGCGCACGGGTACGCCGTCCAGCGGGCGGCGCTGGGGCCGGTTCTTGAGTGCACTGCGCTGGCCCTCGGGCGCTTGGTAGTACTCGAGATCCCAGATCAACTCCATGCGATGACCGTCTGGCATGCGGAAGCGGTAGGCGCGTCCACCGCCGTATTCGCTTTCCTGCCAGCCAAGCCCAAGCCCCGTTGCCTCGATGGCTGCGGCAGCCTCGTCCAGCAGCTCGGGCGCCGAGACGCGCCAAGCGGCGTGTCCGAGTCCGGCTTGCGGTGCCTCCGTCAATTTGAGCGTCCAAAGGAACCAGTCCTCGTACGCCCGCAGGTAAATCGCTTGCCCCTCCTGATGAACGACGCTCATCCCGAGGAGTTTCGTGAAGAACCAGAGGCTCTCGTCCGGCTTGGGCGTCAACAGCTCGACATGGGCGAGCTGTGCGACGACCGGGACACGGAGATCCGCCATGACTCCACCTCCCTGAGTCGTCTGATCCCCGACCTCACCGTTCGCGACCGTTCGGTTCCCACACCCACGTCGCGTCTCGCCAACCATCGAGGTCATACTGGCTGAGGCACTCGTCGACGAGCGCTTTCCACTGCTGTAAGAACCCACGGCGCTCTGCCCACTGGAGCGGGTCGAGGTACTTCTGCTCGTGATTCCCGGCATAATTCAGCTCATAGAGCCCGTGCCGGCCGCCGAACTCGGAGTACACGGCGTCCCACACCAGCTTGTACAGCTTGCTGCGTTCCACGGCGCTCATCCCGGTCCCGCGGAGATAGCGGTCGAGGAGCGGCCGAACCTCGGGGTTGAGGAAATCGCGGTAGCTGGACACATTGATGATGGGGGCGCCACCGAGGATCCGCTCGTAGATCTGGCGGATGCGATCCCAGGCGAAGTTGGTGTAGACCCGCGCAGCGGCCGCGTATTCCAGACGGGGCACGACTGACCCACCCAGGCTCGGCTCGGGATTGCTCACCATCGCCGTGACGATGGCCCAAAGGAGATGCCGGAGCGCGACGAGTTCCCCGACCATTACCTGGTTTCCGCGGAAATCGGCCGTCCCGTTGCACTCTAAGCCTTTCTGCAAGAGACCGATCATGAACTCCAGCTTGATCATGAAACGGATCGTCGTCTGCAGGTTGAAGCGATTGAAGAAGCCGGAATCGGCATAGAATCGCTTGCTCTTGGCTACGTCGCGGTAAATGAGCACGTCTTCCCAGGGGATGAATGCCTCGTCCAGAACTAAAAATGCATCGTTTTCGTCGAAGCGACTGGAGAGCGGATGATCGAAGGGGCTCTCAGCATCGAGTTCGTATGACGCGCGCGAAATCAGGTACTGGCGCGGGTTGTCCATACGGACGAAGAAGACGAGCGCGACGTCCTCGTCTCGGCCCTCTTGCAGGCGCGCAGCGCTCCCGCTGTTGACGCCGACGAAGGTGCCGTGGGTGAAGGCCGATGTCGTGGCGACTTGCTTGGCACCACTCACGATGATGCCGCCGTCCGTCTCCCTGACGACGCGGATGTAGACATCGCGGACTTCGCTCGGTGGGCGATTGCGGTCGATCGGAGGATCGACGATGCAGTGATTCATGAAGAGGACGCGGGAAGCGTATTCGCGGTACCACCGCCGTGCTGTTTCCCCAAAGGGAGCGTAATAGTCCGGTTCAGCGCCGAGCGTGGCCATGAAAGCGGCCTTGTACTCCGGTGTCCGCCCCATCCAGCCGAAGCTCATCCGTTGCCAGACCGCGATGGCTTGGGCCGCCTCCTTGAGATCCTCTGCAGAATACGCAGGGGCGAAAAACTTGTGGGTCAGAATGCCATGGTGATCGACCTTCGTCAGGATCTCGCGCGTCTCCGGCGAATGGAGCGCGTCGTACAGCCGGGCGACCGAGCGTGCGGCGTTGCGGAAGGCGGGATGGGTCGTGACGTCCTTGACCCATTCACCGCGGAAAAAGACCTTGCGGCCGTCCCGCAGGCTCTCCAAGTACTCCTCGCCGGCCATCGGACGGGGCGACGTCTGGATGACTTGTGCCATCGACCGTTCTCCCTCGTAAGATCGGCTCTTCACCACTTCTAGTCCAAGGATAGTGCGAGTCTCGCGTCACGTCAATCATCTCGTTCGGCTATCATAAACTTCCCGTCATGATCTCCCGTGAGCGAGCTAGCGGACGGCGCATGGTTCGGCCATCGTGAACGAGCTGCTTGCGGGTTTGCCAACGTGCTGGTATCGTGATGGTGTGAAGGGTGCGATGCTCCAGACCGTGCAAAAGGCAGCACAAGTGCTTCGCCTGTTTACGCCGCACCAGCCTGAATGGGGGGTCACCGAGGTCGCTGCAGCGCTGGAGATCCCCAAGTCGGGCGCTCATGCGCTTCTGCGTACCTTGGCAGCGGAAGGTCTCTTGCAGCGAACGGCCGCTGGCCGTTACCGTCTCGGCTGGGCGCTGTTCGAGCTGAGTCAGACGCTGCTCGACTCGAGTGCGCTCCTCCGCGCGGCCCGTCCGGTCATGGAGCGTCTGGTCGCTGGGTGGGGCGAGACGACGCACCTTGCCGTGTTGGTCGATGGACAAGTGTTGTACGTCGAAAAGCTTCAAGGCGATCGTGCCCTCGAGATCGTTCTGTCCGGAGTCGGCAAGCGTCTCCCAGCGCACTGCTCTGGCGTCGGAAAGGTGCTGCTTGCCCATCAGCCATGGGAGGTCGTACTCGGGATCGTCGAGCGGACCGGTCTGGTGAGTTTCACGCCGAACACGATCAAGTCGGTCGAGCAGCTGCGTGAAGAACTGGAACAGGTCCGCCAGCAGGGGTTCGCCTATGACCAGGAAGAGGTCATGGTTGGGCTCTGTTGTGCGGCCGCGCCGATCCGCGACGAGAGCGGTCATGTCATCGCGGCGATGAGTCTGTCGGTGCCGGCCTACCGCTTCTATCCGAACCGACAGCGGCTCACCACCGCGATCGTCGATGCTGCGCGACGGGTTTCGGAAGAACTCGAGTACTATCAGGAGGATTGGGCATGGGGGAACGGCAAGCGGTCAAGGTCGCGATCCTCGGTACCGGGAATATCGGTACCGACCTGATGTACAAGCTCTTGCGGAATCCGGGCCACATGGAATTGGCCATGTTCGCCGGGATCGATCCGCAGTCGGAGGGGATCGCCCGCGCCAAGAAACTAGGTATCCCGACGAGCTACGAGGGGATCGAGGCGATCCTGGATGATCCCGAGATCCGGGTCGTGTTCGATGCCACCAGCGCCAAAGCGCACGTTCGTCACGCCAAGATGCTGCGCGAGGCTGACAAGATCGCGATCGATCTGACGCCAGCTGCCCGCGGTCCGTACGTCGTGCCGCCGGTCAACCTCGGCGCACACCTGGACAAGGACAACGTCAACCTGATCACCTGCGGCGGGCAGGCGACCATCCCTCTCGTCTTTGCTGTCAGTCGCGTCGTACCGGTGCGCTACGCCGAGATCGTCTCGACCGTCGCCAGCAAGTCGGCGGGACCAGGAACGCGGCAGAACATCGACGAGTTCACCTTCACGACCGCCCATGGGCTCGAGGCGATCGGGGGAGCTGAGCAGGGGAAGGCGATCATCATTCTCAACCCGGCTGAGCCGCCGATCATCATGCGCAATACCGTGTACGTCGTTCCCGCGAACGAGGAGTTCGACCAGGCGGCGATCGTGGCGTCGGTCGACCAGATGGTCGCCGAAGTGCAGCAATACGTCCCCGGGTATCGCCTCAAGGACGCGCCGGTCTTCGACCGGCGGCGCACACCGTGGGGCGAACGAACAATTATCGCCATGTTGCTCGAGGTCGAGGGGGCTGGTGATTTCTTGCCGCCCTATTCCGGCAATCTCGACATCATGACGGCAGCGGCCTGGCGGGTGGGTGAGTTGTTCGCCCAGCATTTGCTGGGTATCCGGCAGGAGGTGGCGGCATGAAGACGCTCACGCCACCGCGCGTGACCGACACGACGCTGCGGGACGGTTCCCATGCCATGCGGCACCAGTTCACGCGGGAGCAAGTGCGGGCCATCGTGGCTGCGCTCGACGAGGCTGGCGTGCCGGTCATCGAAGTCACCCATGGGGACGGACTAGCGGGTAGCTCTATCCAGTACGGCTTTTCGACGACGAGCGAACTCGAGCTGATCGAAGAAGCGGCGAAGACGGCCAAGCGAGCCAAGATCGCGGCTCTCTTGCTCCCCGGAATCGGCACGCGCAGGGAGCTCTCGGCGGCGATCGAGCGGGGCATCAAGGTCGTCCGCATCGCGACGCAGTGCACCGAGGCCGATATTTCCGAGCAGCACTTCGGGATGGCCAAAGAGATGGGCCTGGAAACGGTCGGCTTCCTCATGATGGCCCACATGCGCCCACCGGAGTTCCTGGCCGAGCAGGCAGCATTGATGGAGTCGTACGGTGCCGACTGCGTCTACATCGTCGACTCCGCCGGCGCGATGTTGCCGGACGATGTCCGGCGCCGGGTCGCTGCGCTCAAGGAGCGACTCTCCATTCAGGTCGGGTTCCATGCGCACAACAACCTCGGGTTGGCGATCGGGAATACACTGGCGGCCATCGAGGAGGGAGCCGATCAGGTGGATGGCTGTTTGCGTGGGCTGGGTGCGGGTGCCGGCAACGCACCCACCGAGCTCATCGCGGCCGTGCTCGACAAGTTGGGGATCAATCCGGGGCTCGATGTCTTCAAGTTGATGGATGCTGCCGAGTACATCGTGGCCCCGATCATGCCGTACCAGCCGATCCCGGATCGGGACGCGATCACGATCGGCTATGCTGGGGTCTATTCGACGTTCCTTCTCCACGCTCGCCATATCGCAGCTGAATTCGGGCTCGATCCGCGCGAAATCCTGGTCGAACTCGGTCGGCGCCAGGCGGTGGCGGGGCAGGAGGACTGGATCCTGGATGTGGCGCTCGATATCCTGCGCCGCAAGCGCGCAGCCGAAGGAGCGGGCGATGCACGCGAACCAGCCACAGCCGAGCGATCAGCTGATTGACGAACCAGCCCCGATGATCGATCCCCGGCACTTCCGGCGGACGATGGGTCGGTTCGCGACGGGGGTGACGGTCATTACCGTGGCGCGCCCGGAAGGAGCTCACGGGATGACGGCCAATGCCTTTCTGTCCGTCTCGCTCGATCCGCCGCTCGTCCTGGTTTCGGTCGATCGGCGGGCACGGATGCACACTTATTTGCTCGAAGCCACCCGCTATGGTGTGAGCGTGCTCGCCCGCGACCAGGAGCGGGCGGCGCGGCATTTTGCCGGTAAGCCGCAAGCTGGGTACGAACCGGTCTTCGCCTGGCGGGAGGGAGTACCGCTCCTGGAGGGGGCAGTCGCGCAGGTGGTTTGCGACGTGTGGGAGCGGGAGCCGGCGGGGGACCACACGCTGGTGTTGGGACGCGTGCGCTGGCTGGACTATTGGGAGCGCGAGCCGCTCGTTTTCTTCGGTGGTGACTTCCGCTGCCTGGAGGTTCAGCTGCACGATACCAGCATGTGGTGGTGGTGAACCACGCGGCTGTGGAAGGGAGAGGGGACGTGACGATCGCCGAGTCGGTCGTGCACGCGGGACGATTGCCCACCCATTTCCATCGGGCAGGAAGTGGAGAGCCGGCGATCTTCCTCCACGGCTCTGGCCCGGGAGTGACAGCCTGGGCGAACTGGCGCTTTGCCCTTCCTGCACTGGCCAGCGACTTCGATTGCATCGCTCCGGATCTCTGGGGGTTTGCCCGGAGTGGGCACCCTGATCCACCACCGATCGGCGCGCGGGCCTGGATGGAGCTCTGGGTCGAGCAGGTCATCGCGCTCATGGAGCATCTCGGGATCGCGTGGGCGCATCTGGTCGGTAACTCGATGGGCGGGGCGATCGCGCTGCATCTCCTCCATCGGCACCGTGACCGTTTCCAGCGTGTCGTGCTCATGGGAACGGTCGGAGCCCCGCACCGGATGACAGAACAGCTGGACGTCGCCTGGGGTTTTTACGAGGAACCGACGGCGGAGCGCCTGGCCCAGATCATCCGCTGGTTCGTCTACGATCCCGCGACGGTCGGTGGTGACCTGGAGGCGATCGCGCGCGACCGCCTGGCGGCGGCACTCGATCCAGTGGTGTGCCGGAGTTACGAGGCGATGTTCCCCGCACCGCGCCAGCAGCATCTGGATGTCCTCGTCCTTCCCGAAGAGGTCTATCGCGAGCTGGATCGACCCATCCTGCTCGTGCACGGACGCGACGACGTGGTCGTGCCATTGGAAACGAGCCTCTGGCTCCTCCCGCGGTTGCCGCGGGTGCAACTGCATGTCTTCGGGCAGTGCAGCCACTGGGTACAGATCGAGAAACGTGAGAGCTTCAACGAGTTGGTCCGTGCGTTTCTGCGCGGCAAGCTCTGAGAAGGAGAACACGATGCTAGTCCTGAAGGTGACGATGGTCGAAGGGCGCACGCCGGAACAGAAGGCCGAGTTGATTCGTCGACTTGCCGAAGCAGCTGGGCGTCACCTGGGTTTTCCGGTGGAGGAAATTCGGACCGTCATCTACGAAGTCGGGCGCGATGAGTGGGGCATCGGGACAATGACGATGGCGGAGCGAGACCGTGCTGCCTCGTCGCAGCCAGGAGACTGAGGGGGAGTGTCGAGCGATGCTGAGCGAGCCGGAAAAAAAACTCCTGGAAGCGATCCGCGCGGCACGAGAGCGACGCCAGCCTCTCTCGCCGCTCGCGGAAAAACTCGGGGTCGACCTGGCAGGCGCGTATCGTGTGCAAGCCGCTTCCCTCGCCGACCAGCCCCTCGTGGGGTATAAGCTGGGGTTGGTGAGCCCGGCGAAGCAGCGTCAGATGGGGCTGAGCAGCCCGATCTATGGTCGGATCAGCCGGACCATGCTGCGTGAGCCGGTGCTCTCCCTGAGTGAGTTCGTCCAACCGCGCATCGAACCTGAGATCGCGGTCGTCTTGCGTGATCCGGTCCATCCGGGGGCGCCGCCCGGTGCGATTGCGCTGGCCATCGGGGCGGCCTTTCTGGGCATCGATCTCCTCGACAGCGTCTGGGAAGGATATCGGTTCAGTGCTCCGGACGTGGTGGCGGACAATGCCTCCGGGGGAGCGTTCTTTCTCGGTGAGCAGGCGCTGCCCTGGCCGGTCGAGGGTGAACTCTCCCTTTACCTGGATGGCGAACTGGTCGCTGCCGGCTCGATCGCTGCGCTCGGGCCGGTGACCGAGCATGTCGCGTGGCTGGCGGCGGCAGTCGGTGGTCTCGAGCTGGGTTACCTTCTCTACCTGGGATCGCCAGCGGCGGCGGTGCCGGCGAGACCTGGGGTGCTCGAGTTGCGCGGCCCGGGTGGAGCGGTCCTGCTGGCTCGACTGGAGGCGTGACGTGGCGGATCAGATGGTGGTGGAGAGCGAGACGGTGGCGCGCCAGCTCGAGCGTGCCTTGACGACGAAGCAGCCGATTCCCCCACTCACCGAGACACTCGGCCCCCTGACGCCGGAACAGGCGTATGCCATCCAGACGCGCTGGACCGAGTTGCGGATCGCTCAGGGTGAGCGCGTCATCGGTCGCAAGATCGGGTTGACCAGCCGGGCAATGCAAGAACAGTTGGGAGTCCGCGAGCCGGACTACGGGAGCCTCTGGGCCTCGCGCTTTTTCCCGGCTTGCGGTGGACGAGCCGAGATTCCGACCGAGATCCTTATTCAGCCACGCCTGGAGGGGGAGATCGCCTTCCTGATCGGTCGCCGCTTGGAGGGACCCGGTGTCACGCTGCAGCAGGTGCTCGCTGCGACCGAGGCGGTCGCGCTGTCGGTGGAAATCGTCGATAGCCGCATCGAGGCCTGGCGCATCAAACTGGCCGATACCATCGCCGACGATGCCTCGTTCGGTGCTTTTACCGTCGGTCCCTGGAGCCGCGCACTCGCCTGCGAGGATCTGCGGACGGTAGGAATGATCATCCACAAGAACGGCGAGGTCGCGACCGAGGGAATCGGGGCAGCTGCGTTAGGTCATCCGGCTCGCTGCGTGGCGTGGTTGGCTAACAAACTCGCCGAATTCGGCATCGCGCTGGAGCCGGGGGATATCGTGCTCTCGGGCTCACTCGCCCGAGCTCTTCCGGCGGCCCGGGGCGATCTGTTCGTCGTCGAGCTGCATGGTCAGCCACCGCTAACGGTTCGCTTCGTGTGAGCGAGACGCTACCAGCGACGCGGTTGGCATCCGGTCTCGTCCGGGAGAAGAGGGCGGACGAGCAGGACGAACTCCCGCTGGCCGCTCTCCCAACGCGTCAAGGTGTTCGCGGTAGCGAGCTCTTCCAAGAGACGCGGTAACTTGTTGCGACTCGCGATGACTACGCAGCGTGCGGTCGGCCCCACCCACGGTGCAGGCTCGCCGATCTGGGACAGCGTCGTTGGGAGCGACCATGGGCGGCTGCTCACGGGGATGTTCTCGGGAGACTGCGGTGCTTGAGGAGCGTCGGCTGGGACAACGACGACTTGCAGGCGAGTAATGATGCAGGGCATGTCGCGCTCGATGATCGCGTCTGCTGGTAGCCAGCTCGTGAGGTCGCGCGCCTTGGCGGCGAAAGCGGCGAGCTTTTAGCGTGCTTCCCGCTGCTCAGCAGTCAGGCGCGGATCGCTCGGATCCTCGAGTCCCAGGGCGTAAACGGAGAGGCGTGTCCGCTGGCCTCCAGGGTGGACCGTAAAGAAGGTCGTCGGGGCGTCGTACACACCGGGGAGGGAGTAATCAGCATCGCCGTCAAGGAGACCGGCTGCGGCGGCTTCCCGGAGCAGCAACTGCAGACCGTCCTCGGTGATCCGGCTCTGGAGGAGGTTGGGAAGTGCCGGGGGTGGATAGATCAAGATCTGCGGTCCGAGCACGATGACCGTTCCATCGCCATAGACGGAAAGCTCGCGTAACTCGGTGACCAGGACGAAGGGCCGAAGGAGCCCTCCGCTCGGCTCGATACGAAGGACCAGTGCATCGTGCTCGCTCGGGTGTGCGATCGGGGTCGGGGTCGGTGGGGTGCCAGCCGGGCTGACTGCGCAGGCCAAGCCGATGAGGTGGACCAATACCAACGCGACGAGTGGAGAGCGATGTGGGCCGTGCCTCTCGCGTTGCGCATGGTTGGTCCGACGAGACATAACGAGCACTTCCCGCCGAGAACATTCGCGGTTTTCTGAATACAGGACGGTACCGCTCGGTAGGAGGTTCCCGTCGGAGGGTCACTCGACGCCGATCGAGAAGCGCTCCTTTGGTTTCCCGTTCGAAGACGCGACGAGCTCGGTGTCACTGGCGACAGCGAAGGCGCGAGCGGAACTCCCGAGTGCTGCTGCTTGCTCTTCGATGAGCCGTGCCAACCGTGCGGTTTCGCTCGCGATATCCTCGAGCGCATCGCTCTCGTTCGCCACTCGTTCGGCCTGCGTGAGGCTAGCGCGCAGATGCGCTTCCAGTTCTTGCCACTGACGGTGGACCGCATGCATGGTCGCCTGGAGTTGTTCAGCGGCTGCGGCGTGCTCTCGGGTTACTGCGTTGACCGTTTCCAGGAGTGTGCTCACCTGTTCGGTCGATCGGCGCACGAGTTGGCCCTCGCGATCGATGGCGACGATACTGTCGACGAGGGCGCGAGCTCGTTCCACGATTTCTTGAACAGCTCGCTCGGCGTTCCCCGCCAGTTCCGAGCTCTGCTCGGCACGTTGGGCGCTTTGGCGGGCTGAGGCAGCGGCTTTGCCGATCGACTCGGTAATAGTGCCGACCAGTTCCAGGATCTCGCTGGTGGCCTGCTTCGACCGCTCGGCCAGCTTGCGGACCTCCTCGGCGACGACCGCGAATCCTTTGCCGGCTTCCCCGGCTCGGGCAGCTTCGATCGCCGCGTTGAGGGCCAGGAGATTGGTCTGTTCGGCGATCTCCTCGATCGCGCGGCCCATCTGACCGACTTGGCTGGCCAGGTTGGTCAATTGTTCGACCTGTTCGGCAAGCTCGCGCATCCCGTCCGCCAGGACACGAAGTTCGCCGAGCGTGACCGTGATCACCTGTCCACCTTGCTCGGCGGCTGTCAGTGCCTCGCGTCCACTCGTCGCTCCCTGACCAGCTCGCTCGACGATGGCTTCGATCCGCTGCGCGAGTTCGCGGGCTGCGCTATGCAGCTGTCGAATCGTGGTGTCCTGCTGACCGGCGCCGCGGGCGATGCCAGTGGCGGCTTGATCGATTTGGGTGTGGGCCGTGGCGACCTGGTCGACCAAATGCTGATCGTGCGCCATGGTGGCAGCGAGTTCCCGGCTCGCCCCCGCCATCGCCTGGGCGATCCGCTCCAGGTCGCTGCTCGTTCGCGCCAGGGCGTGGCTGAGCGTCGAAGACTGCTGGCAACTACCAGTGAGGGTGGTGATGGCTTCTGTGAGGCGCCGCCGCAGTTCGCCATGTTGGTCAGTGAGGTCCTCGCGGGCATCGCGGACCGGGATACTCCCGAGATCGAGGCCGATCGAACGGAGGTAATCGAGGAAGAACGCATCGATCACTGCCTGGAGATCGTAGTTGAAGACAGTGAGGATGGCGCGTTCCGCCTGGGCACGCAAGCGCGGACGAAGCCGGAAGGCACGGCGGAGTTCGTCTCGAACGAGGTCTATGTAGAGCGGGTAGCTTCCGATGTACCACTTGAGAGGAAGGTTGATCTGGTTGTGCCAGGCACCGATGCGTAACCGCATCGTGTAGTAGGACAGACCGAAGTCTCCACCGCGCGCTGCCTCCTCGAAGATGGAGCGAAAATAAGCGACTTGGGTTTGCTCGAGGCGCTGCCTGACCTGTTCGAGTGGTATCCCGCGCCGGTTGGCGTACTGCTCGAAGAAGCGGCGCGTTTCGGGAAAGGAGAACTGGTGGTCGTAGAAGCGGTGGGTGATGCGGCCCGCCACTCGCTCCGCCCAGGGAGCGAGTTTGGCCAAGACAGCGCGATCAGCTGGCGTCAAGCGAATGAACTGGCGGCGGTATGCGAGGTTCTCGTTCGTCAGCCGGAGTGCCTCTGCCAGCGCGGCTCCGCCGGCGGTCCAACGGTCGCGAAAATCCTGGTGTGGCCTTTCGCTCATGGGTTTTCCCTCCTTGCTTCGATGGGAAAGACTCGGAATCCGGCGATGGCCAGTGCATAGCCAATCTCTCCTATGTGAGGCTCTGCAGGTACTGATCGGGTGAATTTGCAAAAAGGAGGGAACTTGCACTGGTGCGCACAGTGGTAGACTCGGAACGAAGCGGATGGGTCACCATGCCCATCTGGATGGCCAAAGAGGCAGAAGGAGATCATCGATCGGATGACGCAATGGTAAATTCACCCCTTCTGCGGGCGTGCCGTCGAAAAAGGGTCGACATGACTCCCGTGTGGTTGATGCGGCAAGCTGGGCGGTATCTTGCGGAATACCGTGCCTTGCGCGAGCGTTACAGCCTCTTAGAACTCTGTCGCCAACCGGAACTCGCCGCCGAAGTGACACTCCAGCCGCTCCGCCGTTATCCTCTGGACGCAGCGATCATCTTTGCCGATATCCTGCTGCCAGTGCTCGCGCTCGGTGTACCGCTCAGCTTCGCTGAGGGCGAAGGGCCAGTCATCGGTGCGCCGATCCGCGATCCGGCAGCGGTCGACCGGCTTCCCGAACCGGACGAAAGTCCTCTGTGGCCGGTGGCCGAGGCGATCCGGATCGTGCGAGCGGAATTGCCGGAGCGGGTGGCAGTCATCGGTTTCGCGGGGGCTCCCTTCACACTGGCCAGCTACCTGATCGAGGGTGGGAGCTCCCGCCAGTACGTGCGAACGAAACGATTTCTCCTCACCGAGCGGTCTGCTTGGGAACGCTTGCTGGAGCGCTTGACCGAGCTCACGATCCGCTATCTCATGCTGCAGGTTCGCGCTGGCGCAGAGGTCGTTCAGCTCTTCGACAGCTGGGCAGGAGCATTGGCACCGGCTGTCTACCGTGACGCGGTGCTTCCGTGGACTAGACGCATCGTCGCAGCGGTTCGCGAACTCGGCGTCCCGGTCATCGTCTTCAGCACCGGAACAGCCGGCTATCTCGATCTCGTGGCTGACACGGGAGCCGATGTCATCGGCGTGGACTGGCGGATCGAGCTCGATCGTGCCTGGAACGCGATCGGCGCGCGAGCGATCCAAGGGAATCTCGATCCGGCTTGGCTCCTCGCTCCAGCTGAGGACCTTCGGAAAGCTGCGCGCGATGTCTTGGACCGTGCAGCAGGCCGACCCGGTCACATTTTCAACCTCGGGCACGGCGTGCTGCCGGAGACATCGCCCGATGCGGTCGCGATCCTCGTCGAGTTCGTGCACGAGTACAGCGCCGGTGTCCGAGACTGAGTATGAAGGGAGGAAAACCGTGACACGCGAGCGCGTCGCTGTCTTGCTCATGGCCTACGGAGGACCCGATCGTTTGGACGATCTTCCGGCCTTCCTCCTGGACGTCCGACACGGGCGGCCGTATTCGCCCGAACTCTTGGCTGATCTCACAGAGCGTTACCGGGCGATCGGTGGTCGTTCCCCGATCCTCGAGCGCACCCGGGCCGAGGCGCTCGGGATCGAACGAGCGTTGCAGGAGTACGCGACCGAGGATGGGGTTGACTACCGCGTCTCCGTGGCGATGCGACACTGGCATCCCTTCATTCGCGAGGTGGTTCCAGAGAACCTGCGCGACGGCGTCGACCGGCTCGTCGCGGTCGTGATGGCGCCTCATTACTCTCGGATGAGCGTGGGTGCTTATCTGGCACGACTGGACGAGGCGCTCCGCGACCATCAGGCGACGGTTCCTGTCCATGCGGTCGAGAGCTGGAAGGACGAGCCGGAGTTCATCGCCGCTTGGGTCGACCGGATCGCCGCGGCGCTCCGAGCCGTCCCCGAGACGGAGCGATCTCGGACGCTCTTGCTGTTCACCGCGCATAGTTTGCCGACGCGGATACTGGACTGGGGGGATCCGTACCGGGAGGAGATTCTCACCTCCGTCCGGCTGGTCGCGGCGCACTTCCCAGAATACGAGTGGCGTTTCGCTTTCCAGAGTCAGGGAGCGAGCGAGGAACCGTGGTTGGGGCCGACGGTCGAGGAGACGCTCGACGAGTTGGCGGCTGCGGGTGTTGCGCGAGTCTTGCTGGTACCGATCGGGTTCGTCTGCGACCACGTGGAAGTGCTCTACGACGTCGATATCGCACACAAGGAGTACGCGTTGTCCCGGGGAATCGTGCTCGAGCGGCCAGCGATGTTGAACGATCATCCCCTGCTTTGCCGAGCGATCGCGAATGCGGTGCGGCGGACGCTGCGCGCGGCGCGCGTCGGGGTAGGATGAGCGAGGTGCACGCTCATGTGGTCGTCATCGGCGGGGGGATCGCTGGTCTCGCTGCGGCCTGGCGCCTCGAACAGCTGAGTCCGGCGATCAGTGTCACGCTGATCGAGGCAGAGCCCCGCCTGGGGGGATGGATCCGGACCGAGCACTGGGGTGAGGTCATCATCGAGCATGGTCCGGATTCGTGGGTAGCGAGCAAACCTGCAGCGGCTGAACTCGCCCGTGCACTCGGCCTGGAGTCGGAGATCATCGGCTTGCGAGCGGATCAGGCCGAGACGTCGATCATGCACGACGGGCGCCTGCTCCCACTCCCCAGTGGGCTCTCCCTCCTGGTCCCGACACGCCTTCGACCGTTGCTCACGAGCCCGCTCCTCTCGCCACTCGGGAAGTTGCGGCTTCTCGCTGAGTATCTCGTTCCACCCCGGCTCGATGAAGACGACGAATCGCTGGCGAGCTTCGTACGCCGCCGCTTCGGTCGCGAGTTCGCCGAGCGTGTGGCCGAGCCGCTCCTTTCGGGGATCTTCGCTGGAGACGCGGGGCAGCTGAGCGTTCTCGCAACCTATCCGCAGTTGCGGCGCCTAGAGCGGGAGCGAGGTAGTCTGCTGCGCGCGAGAGCCGTGCAGGTGCGACGACCAGCTGGGCTAGTCGGAGGATCACCCTTTCTGACCCTGCGGTCTGGTATGGAACGTCTCGTGAGGGCGGTCGCTGGCGATTTGCAGCGCACCGTGGTGCGAACCGGTGCGACCGCGCTGGGCATTGCGCCTTCCAATGGTGGATTCGCGATCGACCTGGTGGACGGGACGCGGCTCGAGGCTGATGGGGTGATCCTCGCGGTACCGGCCTGGCGGGCAGCCCGGCTGTTCGAGCGATCCTTTACCCGAGCCGCAGCGGTCCTGCAGGCTCTTCCGTATGCCTCCAGCGCGGCGGTCACGCTGGTTTACCGCCAGAGTGATCTCGCTGGATTCGCGCGGGGGCGAGGCTTCCTGGTTCCCGCGCGCGAGGGGCGACCGATCTCGGCGGTGACGTGGGTGACCAACAAGTTCCCGGCACGCGCACCCGAACATCTCGGGCTCGTCCGTGTCTTCTTCCGCGCCGAGCGAGCTGGGCTCAGCGACGATGCTCCCACTGAGATCCTCGTCGCGGTCGCGCTTCAGGAACTCCGCTCCGCAGTCGGTTTGCAAGCCGAACCCCTGCATGCGATCGTCTCCCGGCACGAGCGAGCATTGCCACAGTATTGCGTCGGACATCGGCAGCGGGTCGCCGAACTCCGAAGTCTCCTGAGTTGCTGGCCGGGGCTCGCGCTGGCCGGCGCAGCCTATGACGGTGTGGGCGTATCGGACTGCATCGCGAGTGGCTGGCGGGCAGCCGAGGCGGTCCTGCAGGGGATCGGAGCGAGGCAGAGCGTGGGGCGCTAGAAACCGACCCACGCGCGGACGCGCTCGAGCAGCGTCATTGAAGTAGAGAGCATGTCAGGATCCGGAGAGGGCGACGCGACGTCCTGGTCCCGCACGACAGCGACTGCATTCGCCTGGAGCCGGACGACTACCTCCTCGCCGAAGAGCGCAGCCAGCCGCTCGAAGGCCGGCCGCAGGCGCGGTGCTCGCCATTCTGGATGGTGCGCATCGCTGGCGAGCACACTCACCGCTCCTGCCCGAATCAGACGGAGCGCGACCTGCTGCGCGGCGTAGCCATTCTGACCGAACAACGAGTCGGCGTTTACCTGGATCAATGCGCCGGTGGCGATCGCCTCGAGCAGTCGTTCGGGCTGGCGCTGAATCGGTCCATACCGCTCGACGTGGGCGAGGATTGGCCGGAATCCGGATGCGCGCAGTTCCAAGAGACGGTCGGTGAGGTCACTCGGCCAGACAGCCCAGTCGGGTAACTCGACCAACACCCAGCGAGTGCCGCACAGCGTCAAAGCGGTACCCACGAGGAGCCGATCGACCAGATCGGGCCAGAGCTGTTCCTCCATACCGCTGGCGAGTTGGAGCGGAAGGCTCTGGCGGCCGATGGCCTCCTGCAAGCGTTCGACAGCAGCGACGACCTGGGCGACGTCGGTACGGCGAGCGTGCGGTGTCGCGACCACGATCTGCGTCCCGTCTGCTGCTGCGACGCGGAGCATGGCGAGGGCTTGCTCGATATCGCGCGCGCCATCGTCGATGCCCGGCAGCACGTGCGTGTGGATATCCACTTGGATCGGTGGTTCCCTGTGGTGCAAGGCAGTCCACCTCCTGATCGTCCCTTTCTGAGTCTACTCGCACGCTGTGCGGCGACTGTGGCCAGACCATGTCGGCGGTACCTCCCTGGCTCGAGGAAATCGGGCACAGGGGCCTCGCTGTGCTCGTTTGCTGGCAAAGCGCACGTTGGCGCTGTCCAATGAGGTGTTTGAGCCTGCGAACGGGCGTGACAACCGGTGCGAAAGGGGAGTTGCCGTGCGCGAGCGGAGGGTGTTCAATTGGCTCAGCACGGTGATGTGCCGCAAAGCGGAGGAGGCGAAGGCGAACGATGCCGCATCTAGGTTGGCAGGAACTCCTGATCGTCCTCTTCATCGTGATCGTCATCTTTGGCGCGGGGAAGCTGCCGGAGATCGGGCGTGGTCTCGGGCAGAGCATCCGCGAGTTCCGCCAGGCCGCACGGGAGGCTCAGGAGGCGCAGCGGGCCGAGCAGGCGCAGCAGGCTCAGAGTAATCTCCCTGACAAGACCGCTTGACAGAAAAGACGGTGAGAGTCTGCTGGATTCCTGGTGAATTCCGGTAGTTCGAGCTTGACCGGGAATTCGTGAGGCCGGGCTTCTGGTCGATGAGAAGCTCGGCTTCCTTGTGGTCTGGTCCAGCGAAGAGAAAGTGAGCAGCATGGAGGTAGGGATCGTCGCTCTGGGTGGTGCCCTCGGAGCGATTCTGCGGTATCTCGTGACGAGTTGGGTCCAGCATCGAGCCGATTTCTTCCCCTGGGGAACGGTCGTCGTCAATCTCGTGGGCAGTTTTCTCATCGGGATCGTACTGGAGATGACGTTGCGCGGTTTTCTCTCCAGTCAGGTGCGTCTGCTGCTCGGCGTGGGTATTCTCGGAGGTTTCACGACCTTTTCGTCATTGTCTTGGGAGATGTTGACGTTACTCGAAGAGGGTGATATTCTGCCAGCGTTCCTCTATGGCTTCGGGTCGCTCGTCATCGGGGTGTTCTGCGCATGGCTCGGCAGTATCGTCGTTCGGTGGGTATTCTGAGGGGCCAGCCATGGAATTGAGCGGACCAGCCAAGTGGCTCCGCATTTACATCGGCGAGCGGGATCATTGGCATGGAAAGCCGCTCTACGCGGCGATCCTCGATCTCCTGCGTCACGAGGGGATCGCGGGTGCGACCGTGCATCGAGGGATCGCTGGATACGGCGCGAGCGGCGCTTTTCACACCACGCGTGTTCTCCAGCTCTCGGTCGATCTCCCGGTCGTCATCGAGGTGATCGAGACAGCAGAGCGGATCGGGGCTGTCCTGCCACGACTGCGCGAAATGGTGAGCCAAGGATTGATCGTGCTGGTCGACTGCGAGGTGGTCCACCACCGGACGGCTCGCCGATCGGGGGTCTCCGGGCAGAGCTGAGCGTACCCGGTTCCCTCCTCCCTGCGCCATATGCGAGAATTGCAATCACCCGGTAGGCCGGGTAGCGACAGGCACACAGTCGTGTGGGGGCGCGTGGCGAGCGAAGCGCAGCGATTACTGCATTATCTCGCCGAACACTATACCGGTCGCGAGGAGGCGAAAGATCTCGAGCGGGCTTCGGCTGGGCTGGAAGAACACGAGATCGCAGCCGAGCAACGGCGCGTGATCCGGCGTGAGCACCAGCTCGCCGACAAGCTGGCGCGCGCCTTCCAGCGTGGCCTGCGGCGGGCGTACGAGGCCCATCGTGCTGGGGGGAATGCCATCACGCTGGACGATCGCCGGCGGGACGAGAACGAAATGGCCGAAGCGTTGATCCATTTCCTCGTCGGTCCGGGTCTCGCCAAGTCGACCACGCGCGAGACGCAGCCGATGCATTACCTGTACATCATCTCGATCGATTGGGAAGCCTTGGAGCGGGTGGCGCGCGACGCGCAGGTGGATCTCGCGAGCGTGCTCGAGGCTCATTGATCGATGGAGGACCAGCAGACGAACCGAGCGCAGTCGAGCGGGCGCGACGAGCGAGTCGTGCAGGCGATGGAGGCCCTGGGGATCGCGTTCCGTCGACCGGACCTCCTGCGCCAGGCCTTGACGCACCTTTCGTACGTCTACGAACGGAGCCGGAGCACGCAGACCGCGGTCGAGGAGGCGAACGAGCGCTTGGAGTTTCTCGGCGACGCAGTTCTCGAACTCTTGGTGAGCGAGTTCCTCTATCGGCGCTTTCCCACCGCGAGCGAGGGGGAACTCACCGCGTACCGCGCGGCTTTGGTGCGTACGCCGACGTTGGCACGCTGGGCACGCCGTTTCCGACTCGACGAGTTCTTGTATCTCGGTCGTAGCGAGGTGCCCCGACCGGGGCGACCGGTCCGCGAACGGATTCTCGCAGGAGCCTTCGAGGCGGTGCTCGGTGCGCTCTACCTGGATCGTGGTATTCGGGTCGTGCGGCGGTTCCTGCACCGGCTCTTGCTCGAAGAGGCCGAGGGACTGATCGCGATCGGCCAGAACGAGAACTACAAGGGACGGCTCCAGGAACTGATTCAAGACCGGTTGCGGATCACGCCGGTCTATCGCACCATTGCAGTGACGGGGCCGGCGCACCAGCGTACGTTCACGGCGGAAGTGCTGATCGGCGAGCGCCCATACGGAGTGGGCCACGGCCCGAGCAAGCAGGCAGCGGAGCAAGAGGCAGCACGGCGCGCACTCGAGCGGCTGCGGGCGGAGGGGATCGGCTGAGGCGATGGGCGGGCTCTACGACCAACTGACGATTTTCGGTGGTAATTCCAATCCGGAACTCACGAAGGCGATCTGCGCCTACATCGACATCCCACCCGGACGGATCGAGGTCTTCAAGTTCAGCAACGAAAATATCTTCGTGCGCATCGGCGAGAGCGTGCGCGAGAACGATGTCTTCGTCATCCAGTCGTTCTCGAGCCCCGTGAACGAGAGCATCATGGAGCTACTGATCATCATCGATGCCCTCAAGCGCGCATCAGCCGGTCGGATCACCGCGGTGATCCCCTACTACGCCTACGGGAGAACCGACAAGAAGGACCAACCGCGTGTGCCCATCACCGCTCGGCTGATCGCCGACATGATCACCGTCGCCGGAGCGGATCGGATTCTGACCGTCGATCTGCATGCAGGGCAGATCCAAGGTTTCTTCAACATCCCCGTGGACGAGATGACCGCGCTGCCGATTCTCGCGCGGTACTTCCAGGAAAAACGACTGGAGAATCCGGTAGTCGTTTCCCCCGACCTCGGGAGCACCAAGCGGGCACGCAACTTCGCTGAGGAACTGGACGCTCCCCTCGCCATCATCGAAAAGCGCCGGCTGGGGAACGACGATCGAACCGAGGTGCTGAATCTCATCGGTTCGGTCGATGACGCATCGGTGATCCTGATCGACGACGAGATCGATACAGCGGGATCGATCACCCAAGCGGCCGAGCTCTGTATCGCCCGCGGTGCGCGTGAAGTGTATGCGGCCTGTACCCATCCAGTCCTGAGCGGACCGGCGATCGAACGGCTCGCCCTGAGCCCGATCAAAGAAGTTGTCGTAACCGATACGATCCCGCTTCCTCCACAGAAGCGGCTGGACAAGATCGCGGTTCTCTCGGTGGCACCCCTGCTCGGTGAATCGATCCAGCGGATCCACACCGGAGCCAGCGTCAGTTTGGCCTACCGCAGTGCTGGGCGTTTGCCCTTGCGCTGAGAGCCACTGGTCGGACGAATGGTGGCAGCCCTTGACGTCGCCTGGGTGAGCATGCAACGCTTCTCGGGCACGAAGCCGGACGGCAGTTGCGTGAGGTGTGAGGATGCCACGCGCTACGGTCCGTTCGTCGCGCCGGAGAAGCGCGTCGGGATCTCTGGTCGCTGGCCTGCTGATCTTCGCCATCGTGACCGGCGGTATCGTCGCAGTCGCGCTCCAGTTCGGTGACCGGCAGGACACGACGACGGTCGGGGTTGCCGACCAGAGCAGTGCCCCAGCCGCGCTGACGCGCGAGTTGGCTGCCCCGCGGACAGCCCGCGAAGCTGCTGAGCGTTTCGTGCGCGCCTGGGAGGAGCGGGACTACCGCGCGATGTACGCGCTCCTCTCGTCAGCTGCCCGTCAGCAAATCAACGAAGCTCAGTTCATTCGTCGCTACGAAGCGATCTCCGCCGAAATGGGCGAACGCTCGCTCCAGGTCACGCTGGGAGAGGCGTTGCCTGGGACCATGCGCTACCCGATCCACGTGGTACGCGAGACGACGCGCGTCGGCCGACTCGAGGAGGATAACGCGATCCCGATCGTTCGCGAAGGGGACGGGTTCCGGATCGATTGGACACCTTCGCTCATCGTCGCCGACTTGGGTGACGGCCGTGTCGAGTGGATCCCGACGGTTCCCCAGCGTGGCCGTCTCCTCGACGTGAAGGGAAGGCCGCTTGCCCAACTGGGTTTGGTGAACAAGGTGGGTGTCGTTCCAGGACAGATTCGCGACGAGCAACTTCTGCTCGAGCGCTTGAGTGCTCTCCTGAATGTGCCCTCCGAGACGATACGGCGGCGGTATGCTGGTGGACAACCTGATTGGTTCATGCCGGTCGCGACGCTCCCCGATCCGATCGATCCCAGTTTGCTCGAGCAGCTCGCCGGAATCCCCGGGGTCGTGGTGCGTCAGTGGCCCGAGCGCGTCTATCCCCTCGGCCCGGCCGCCGCGCACGTGACCGGCTATCTCTCGGAGGTTTCAGCCGAGGAACTCGAGCGGCGTGCGGCTGACGGCTACGAGCCGGGCGATCGGATCGGACGAGCGGGGATCGAGGCGTGGGCGGAAGACTTCCTGCGCGGCCGCCGCGGAGGGCGGTTAGTCATCGTCGGGCCGGACGGGAGAGAGCGACGACTCCTCGCCGAGATCCCGGCACAGCCGGCGGCTGACGTGCTGACGACGATCGATACCGACCTGCAAGAGGCAGCGTACCGAGCGCTCGGTGATCGGGTCGGGAGCGTGGTGGCGATCGATCCGCGGAGCGGTGCCATCCGGGCTTTGGTGAGTAACCCGAGCTTCGATCCCAACCGCTTCATCCTCGGGTTGCGAACCGACGAATGGCAGGCGCTCAATGACGAGCAACGTCGCCCACTGATCGAGCGGGCGACGCAGGAGGGATATCCCACCGGATCGACCTTCAAGGTGGTGACCATGGCTGCAGGACTGGCGTATCTGAGCTTGCGCGCCGAGAGCAGGTTCGATTGCCCGCCCACCTTCAGTCTGCCGGGAAGTTCTGTTGTTTGGCGCGATTGGAACCCGCGCGGGCAGGGACAGTTGACGCTGCACGATGCCCTGGTCCAGTCCTGTAACACCGTCTTCTTTCAGATCGGTGCGCAGCTCGACGAGCGCGATCCCAACCTGCTTCCCCAGATGGCGCGTGCGTTCGGTTTCGGGTCGGAAACTGGACTCACCGAGTTGCCCGAGACGGCCGGCCTGGTCCCTGATCCCAGCTGGAAGCGTCGGGAGCGTGGGGACTACTGGGCGCGAGGAGATGCGGTCAATCTGTCGATCGGACAAGGATTCTTCCTGGCGACGCCGCTGCAGTTGGCCGATGCCTATGCGGCGCTCGCCAACGGGGGCACGCTCTGGCAGCCGTTCCTCGTCGAGCGAGTCGTCGCGATCGACGGCAGCGAGCGTTTCCATGCCGAGCCGAAGGCGCGAGGAGCGCTCCCGTTGACACCAGAGCAGATCGACACGATCCGAGCCGCATTACGCGATGTGGTCGCTCGGCCGAACGGGACAGCATGGAGTGCCTTCCAGGGTTTTACGGTTTCGGTGGCAGGCAAGACAGGTACGGCCGAGTCTAGCCAGGAGACGCCGCACGCCTGGTTCGTGGCGATCGCGCCAGCCGAGAATCCAGAACTCGTCCTGGTGGTCATGGTGGAGCACGGCGGGGAAGGGTCGCGCGTCGCGGCACCGATCGCGCGGCAGATCCTCGAAACAGCGCAACAAGCCGGGTATTTTCAGCGATAGACCATGACGGGCTCGCCCTCTCCCGCCGGGAGGTGCACGCTCGGCTCTTGCGGAGCGAGTACGAGGTCTGCATCGAGATCGCGCAGGATCCGGCGTGCGACACGGAGGCCCGCGAGGGCTGTCGCCGGAATCGACTGGCCCGGAAAGACGCTATCGCCCACCAGATACAAGCCCGGCACGATCTCCGTTGGCCAACCGACGAACGGATGGCGCTGCGGAAAGCCACCGACCCAGCCCCAGGTTCGCCGGGCGAAGCGCTGGAACGCGAGGGGCGTACTCGGCAGTACGGCGCGGATCGCGCCCGGTAGCCAGGGAAGTGCACGGGCTGCCGTGTCCAGCATGCGTTCGGTATAGCGCGCGATTTCGGCTTCGTAGGCTGTCCGATCGGTCTCGGCGAGCCGCCACCAGTGCTCGTAGCGCGTATGCGTACTCATCGTAGCGGCTCGGCGGCCGGCCGGTGCCCGGCTGCCATCCCACTCCGGACTGAGCGAGAGAAAGACGGATCGCCCCTCGCCGAGCTGGCCGGGTGCGAGAATTTGCTGGTGGACCGGCGTGCCCGGCGGGATAGCGCTGCTGTCCAGACTCACATAGAGCATGAAGGCTCCCCAGCCGCGCGGCGGTCGCTCAGTGCGGGAGCGTAGCCATTTCGGCGTCTCGGGCCAGATGCGCGCCAGTCCCCATGGCGTGAGGTTCGCGATGAGGAGCGACGATTCGAGAACCAGCCCTTGCCGGGTTCGGATGCACCAGCTGGTGCCTGCGCGTTCGATGGTTTCCACCTCCTGGCGGAAATGGACCGAGCCGCCCTGCCGCTGGATCGCTTCGACGAGAAGACGGGCGATCGTCCCGGTACCTCCGGCGATTTCGGCCACACCAGCATTGGGCAAGTCCAGCGCGGCAGCGCCATAAAGCGCAAAAATGTCGGTGGCCACACCCTGTGCCGCGATGAGGAGCTGTGCATCGATGAAGCGGCGGAAGATCGGATCGTCCGGCAGATACCGCGCCAGTGGGCGCCACAAGTCGAGCACGATCGCGGGGGAAGGGTGGGCGGCGAGGAACCACCGCGCCGTCGCAACGACCAGGTCGCGCAGCGAGCCGAGTGAGCGGGGTCGCAGTTCGGGGAGCCGCAAGGCGAAATCCCAGAGAAGACGCGCCGTCTTTTCTTGCCAGGTCCAGAACGGCAGACTGGTGGGAAAGAGCGATCGGTACGTCTCCCAGCGTCGCTCGTCAGCGTAGCGGGGGACTATCGTGCCGTCCTCCAGATGGACGACCATGGTTGGATCACAGGGCCGGGCCGGCCATGACTCGATCCCGGCGGTGCGCCCGAGCAGTTGGAGCGGTCCTCCCGGGGCGAGTCCAGCGACCAGGGTCGCACCAGCATCGTACCTGTGGCCCTGATAACGGAACGAGGCGGCACACCCACCGGGGTAGATGTGGGCCTCCAGCACGGTGACCGGGAGTCCAGCATGGGCCAGTGCCGCACCAGCCGCAAGCCCGGCGATGCCGGCACCAATGACGACGATTCGTGGTGAACTTTGGGATGTCATGCGGAACGCTCCTCAAGATTGCGCCTGTTGGACCGATCGGAACCACTCGAGCGCGCGGGCACGAGCGGACTCGTACTCGACGATCGGTGCTGGGTAGTTGTGGCCGATCCGGCAACCTGAGCGCAGCTGGACTTCGATAGGCATGCGCCAGGGTGCGAAAAGGTACTCCCGCGGCACGTTAGCCAGTTCGGGAAGCCACGTGCGAACCCAGCTGCCATTCGGGTCGTGTTGCTCACCCTGCAACACTGGGTTGAAGATCCGAAAATACGGTGCGGCATCGGTTCCCGTCCCGGCCGACCACTGCCAGCCGCCGACGTTGGCTGCCAGATCACCATCGACGAGTTCGCGGCGGAAGAAGCGTTCGCCTTCTCGCCAGTCGACGAGCAGAAGCTTGGAGAGAAAGCTGGCGACGATCATCCGCGCGCGGTTGCTCATCCACCCCTCGCTGACGAGCTGGCGCATTGCAGCATCGACGACCGGAAAGCCGGTCTGTCCCTCCTGCCATCTCACTAAGGCATCGTTGCTCCCGGGCCAGGCGACGTCGCGGAATTCGGGCTGCATGCTCATGCGCGCGCTCTCTGGCCAGGCGGCTAAAAGGTGCTGATAGAACTCCCGCCACAGTAGTTCGTCGAGCCAGGCTCGGGCTCCAGCCGCCGCATCCGGTTCATCCAGGTACCGGGCTGCTGCACACCAGGCCTCACGCACGCTCAAGAGACCGAAGCGGAAATACGGCGACAGCTGCGAGGATCCGCTCCCATCCAAGGCGTTCCGCCGCAGGTGATAGGAGGCCAGCCCCTGAAGGAGGAAATGCTGTAAGCGCTGTCGCGCTGCATCTTCGCTCGGAGCGAACCGCTTCAGCACGGCCAGAGGTGCCTCAGGGATCGGCTCGCTGGCCAAGCGCGGAACCGGCGGCAGTCGCGGAGGTGCGGGCAAGATGTCCTGCGGGCTCGGGATCGGTAAACGAAACCAGGCGCGGCGGAATTGCGAGTAGACACGATACGGCTCACCGGTGGGCGCACGGATCGAGCCGAGTGGTCGCAGGGTCGAACCCTCGACGAGCTGGAGGGGAACAGACCGTGCGACTGCCTCGTCGCGTCGCCGAGCGTAGGGCGAGCCATCCGCTTCGGCCATGACGAGCGTGGCCCCGCTTTCACGAACGACGGCGGGGACAACCTGTTCGGGACGGCCGGCGCGGACGATCAAGCGACTGTCGCGCCGGCGGAGCGCTGCGTCCAGCGAGCGGAGCGCCGCGAAGAGGAACGCGTTGCGGCGTTGACTGCTGGTCGGACCAGCGAGCAAGGCAGGATCGAGAACGAAGAGCGGCACGAGTTCGCGGGCACGGGTGAGCGCGGCGGCCAGTGCCTGGTTGTCGTGGAGACGGAGGTCGCGTCGGACCCACCAAACGACGGTTGTCACAGCTGTGTGCCCTACCTTTCTGGCGGGTGAGCGGGCGATCAGCGGCGCGGTCGGTTCGTCGTTCGTGCAAATTGTTTTCGGTGCCCCGAGCGGGGGATGATGGATTGAGCACCCGCTTGTCCCGCACGATGTCGCCGCGCGGAATCGATGCGCATTCGATTGCTTTCAGCAGCGCTTCCGTTCGGAATCGGCGGAAGCGCCTCAGTAATGGATACTCACGGTCGAACCAATATGCAAGAAATTCCAGAACCACTCGGCATCGCTGTTCATCAGACCGACGCAACCATTGGAGGTGAATCCTCCAAATTGTGCGGGCGGTGTCCAATAGTTGCCGTGGAGCGCGTAGCCACCTGACTTGAAGTACTGGGTAAACTGGACGTTCGTCAGGTAATAGTAACCGGGCGAACCCGGCGTGATCCCGACAGTCGCTGCGTCCATCGTCTCGTTGCGGACGCGATAGAAGATCTGGAAGACGCCGACCGGTGTCTTGCCGTCTCTTCCGGCAGTGATGATCGCCACATAGACGGGACGATCGCCGTCGTACGCCACGGCGTAGAAGGACCGGAGACTGACGTCGACCCACCGGCCACCGAAACGGCGCGGCGGAATATCCGGTACGAGCGGCCCGACCCAGGCGGCTGCCACGTAGCGACCGTCCCCTAGCTCGTACCAAATCGGATTCCCTTCGACCGGGTCACCGAGCGTGAGTCCACGGATGGGAACCGGATGCCGGGCATAAGTCCACGCGACGGCCGTAGCGCTGTTCGATGGGGCATTGCGGATCGCCAGGGTAGGGGCGGTCACCCGTCCGAAGATCGCGCCGTCATCGGTCGCGACGGCCCGCGACCAGCGGTAGTCGAGAAGCTGTGCTGGGACCTCGATCGCATCGGGGCGCATCGGGACAGGCCGAGTATCGACTCCACGGGCTTGCGCGTACTGTGCCCCGAGGCGTCCGAGCAACACCTCGAAGGGGGTCCCTTTGTTTGCGGGATGGTATTCGAACCGGGCTCGTTCGAAGTACTGAACCGTGTAGAACTCGTCGGTATCGGGATTCCGTTCGGTGAACTCCTCGGAGATCGGGTAGCCGAACGTGTACAGTCCGCCGTTCGCTTCCCAGTAGGCCTTGAAACCGTAGGCCAACGTATGACCGGTTTCCGGGAAATAGCGGCGCTCCCGGTCGCTGTTCAAGGCTGCCGGATTGTCGGCGACGATCGGGCGGAAGGCTGGCTCATTGCGTCGCGTTTCGGTGAGCCAGCTGCCGAGGAGCGTAGCGAGCAGCGCGTAGCGCGTCCCGCTGTTTTGCGGATGGTACTCGAAGCGCGCCCGCTCGAAGTACTGGACCACCATCCCATCCTGGGTGAATGGCTCGGTGATCGGGTAACCGAACGTCATGACTCCGCCGTTGCTGATCCACGCCCAGAGGAACTCGCCACTGAGATGGTGACCCGTCTGCGGAAAATAAAGGATGAGACCTTGCCATCCAATGGCGTGTGCATGACGAACCGTTAAGAGGATGGGCGAAACGAGCGAGCAGACGAGCACCATCCCGATGAACCACGCCAGGCGACGAGGCATCGATGCCCCCTTCCCTACCCTGGAGTCAGCTCCCCGCGAACCCGGGCCTCCTCATACAGTCTAACGTGCGCTCGTCCCCTGCGGTTCCATGTGTTCAGGAGGGTGCAGAGAACTCGCGAAGCTGCGCTGCATAACTATCGCTGGTCCACTGAACGATGCCCAAGTTGGGGCTGAACCACACCGTGCTCACGAGGTAGACAGGGACCAAAGTCGGGGGATCGCTCGTCTGGAGCGAAAGTCGCCAGGCTGGAACCACCCCATAGGGCGTGCCGACCAGTGTTTGCTCATCGACCTGGACACGCAGGGTAATCGGATGGGCGCTGACACGCGTCGAGAGATAGAGGGCAGTGGTTTCGCGCACGGTCCCCTCCACCAGGTCACCCGCACCGATGACGTGCAGGGCTGGCCAAAAGAGAACCATTTCGATGAATGTTCCCGCTCGCGTGAATCGCTCCCAGCCGGTCAGCGCGATCCCTGTCTCGGTCACTCGCCAGTAGGTGATCCAGCGACTCGAGCCGCGCAGTTCCTCGCGAGCGACGAGTTGCGCTCCCGCGACGAAGCTGGTATTCGGGCCCGTCACTTGCCACGTTTCGTCGCTGCGACTACTGGTTGCGAAGACGGACCGCGTACCTGGGAGCATGCCGAAGTACCCGGCGCTTGCCGCGACTGCAACGGGTGGAGTCGCATCGTACCGCCACTGGAGGTAGTGCGAACCGATGTTCCCCATCTCGACTTGCCAACCTGGTGGATTGCTCGGCGTATACGTGAGGATGCGTCGCTCGAACGGCTGGACGAGAACCCAGGTCGGTTCGCCGCGCAGCCGTACCTGGACCCAGAAGGGGTCGGCGATGGGATAACCGAGGACGAACAGCCAATCGAAAAGGGGGCGTTCTGCAACCAGGCCACCATCTCGCCATACGAGCCCACCCTGCGTCATGAACTCCCAAAAAGCGCGTGGGACGTTGTACCCGACCGGCTCGCCGACCGGTCCGCTGTACGTGACGTAGTGGACGAACTCTGCCCCCGGGTCGCCCGCTGCTGTCTGATACTCCTGCCATCCCTGAGGAGTGAGTGAGGCGGTCGCGTGTTCCCCAGTTCGATCGGGTTGCGAACGATCGATCACGCTGGCCAGATCCGCATAGGTGGGAAACGGGTTGTCCGGATCCCCGGCGATCGGCACATGCGCTCCACTCCCCGCGTTTAGGAAGAGCTGGTCACCGACCTGGATCGACCCACTGACGAGCTCACGCGTCAGCAGCCCACTCGTCACGTACCACGGTGATGTCGGATCGCCATCGGGATGTGTCAGCTCCATGCGACCCTTGTCGAAGTACTGGACGAGACGAGCGCGCTCGGGCGCCTCCTGGTACCGTTCGCGCAAGGGGCCGGTGAGGGGAGCAGGTCCCCAAACCCAGGAGCGCTGGGTCAGTCCGACCGCAACCGGGCGGTCCACGCGTTCCCAGCGAGCCGCGAAGACTGGATCCGCAACACCTGGTTCAGCGCGAACCAGCCGGTGACTCGGCAGCCACAGGAGGGCAGGCAGGACGCAGAAGATCGAGACGATCGTGGACCAGCGTGACACCGGACCCACTTCCTCCTCATACCCAAATCTGAAGCCCATCGTACGCCAGTTGCACACCGGGTGGAAGCTTTGCGCTCCAGTCGGCATGCATCACCTCATGACTGACGTGGGTCAGGTATGCCCGTTCCGGGCAAACTTGCTCGATAATGGTCAGAGCTTCTGCCAGGCTCAAGTGCGTCGGGTGGGGTCGATCGCGGAGGGCGTTGAGAACCAGAACGTTGACGCCACGCAGCAACTCGATGGAGCGAGCAGGGACGGTTTTCGCATCGGTCACATAGGCGATCGGGCCGCAACGGAACCCGTACACCGTCCACCGACCGTGGTCGACCGGGATGGGGACGATCTCGTACCCGAAGAGGTGGAAAGGACCGTCGAACTCGTGCAAGCGAAGATCCGGTTTCCCACCGTAGAACGGCAAGGGCTCGCTGAACGCGTAGCTGTAGCGAACGCGCAGTTCGCGAGCTGTTTCCGGATCCGCGTAGATGGGCAGCGGTGCTTGTGCCAGGTAGTTGAACTGGCGCAGATCATCGAACCCGGCGACATGGTCAGCGTGTGCATGCGTGAAGAGCACAGCCTCGATATGACTCAGGCCGGTTGCAATCGCCTGGAGACGAAGCTCCGGGGCAGTATCGATCAGCACGTTGTGTTCCCCGAGGTGCAGCACGGCCGACGAACGCGTTCGTCGATCGCGTGGATCGACCGAGGTGCAGGTCCGGCAACGGCATCCGATGACGGGTATTCCGTTGGAGGTTCCTGTTCCGAGAAATGTCAGGCCGAGCACGCTCGTTCTACCGCTCTCGTCGCTCCGATACTGGGGCTACGGCCGCCTGAGGACCAGCGTCCCGGGCAGATCGGTACCGATGATACTCGCTCGGCGTTGGGACACTGTCGATCGTTTCGGTGAGTGCAGTGGATGAACTGCACGTGAAGGGCCCGGCATGACTGAGCATCGCTTGCGTGGGCTGAGCCGCGGACAAGCGCGCAGCCACTCGGAAGGACCAGGCGTCGGGGGTAGCACGGTCCCGTTTTGGGTCGAGTGGTTGCTCGATCTGGGAGTGCGTGCTGGCCCCGAGCAGCTGGACTGGACCGAGGTGGCGAGGATTAGCTGCCAGGTACTGTTAGCGCAGATCGTCCGGATCTGGCGCATGACGGCGCGGAGCGAGCTGGTATTGCAGGCACAGGCGGGCGATGGTCAGGAAGCGCCTTCTTCCCCGCGGCCGATACCGACCGGATTCGACCGGCTCGCTCCCGGGATGCTGGTTGTCGGTCCGCTGGATGGTCCGCTTGCAGAGAGTTTCTTGACCGCAGAGGAGAGGGTGGCCTTGCGGCGGTCCGGTGTGCAGCATGTTCTGGTCGCACCGCTGCATGCCGGAGGAACGACGGTGGGGCGGCTCGACGTGGCACGCACCAGGCCAGAGCCGTTTTCGGCCGAGGATCGCTCACGGGCCGTTGTCCTGGCTGATCTTGTCGGCTTGTTGGTGGGGAGAGTCGCGACGGTGGGCGAGCCGCTGCCTTCCGACCAGGCAGCGGAGCTGGTCCACCAGGCGCTGGTGTTACCAGGGAGCGCGCGCGAGGTACTGGCGCGGTTTGTGGAGGCGCTGCGCTGGCGCGTTCGAGCGAGCGCAGTTCTGTTCCTCCGCTGGCTGCCTGAGGAACGCGTCGAACTTCTCACGACGTCGACCGCTCCTGAACTGATGCCCGATCCGACCGCGTTGACTTCCTCCCGCGTCCTCATGCTCGTGCGGAATGTGTTGGAGCAAGGCCGGCCACAGCGGTGGCGGGCCGGCTCCGGCAGCGAACTGATTTCCCCTGTCGTCACGGCCGAGACTCTCGCCTTTCCACTGCCGGTCATCGGTACCGCTGCACGCGGCGTTCTCGTTCTGGCTTGGCGAGATCGCGATGAAGGAGGCGAAGAGCGTGCCCAGGTTCTCGTCCCTGAACTCGCCCCTCGCTTGCTTACGCTCGTCGGATTCGTCGTGCGGGAAGAGCGAGCGATCGCTGATCGGGCCAGTATCGAGCGTCACGAGCTTCTCCTCGATGCTTTGTTGCGTACCAGTGGACCGACCGTCATCGCTGAGGCGCTCTGGCGCCGTGCGCAGAGCGTCTCCGGGGTCGTCGCGGCCGGTGTTCTTTTGGAGGGAGACGAGCGTTTCGTCTGGTTCTGGGTTGTCCAGGAGGAACCGCGCGTGCTCGTCGAGACGGATCGGGAACGCTCCCCGGCCCAACTGGCTTTGTCCCAGCGCCCAGTAGCCGTGTTCGGCCCAGATCGTTGGGCGACGTGGCAAGCGGTGGTACCGCTCGAACTGGAGCAGGCCTGGGTCGTGACGGCCCCGCTGGGGACAGTGCGTGGTGGCCTGGTCATCGTGACGCATAAGGAACAGGCTACAGCGGAAGCGGAACAGCTCGTCACCGACCTGGTTTCCCTCTTGGAGGCGCGGGCGGATGGCCTCGTTACTCGTCTGGATCGTGATCTCGCGGAGATGCGTCGCCAGCGCGCCTTGGGCGACGCGTTGGTCCAGCATGCGGAGGAACGGCGGACGCTCGTCGATGCCATCCATACGATGGTCCTGCAAGGGCTCGCCTCGTCGCTGTACCGTATCGAGTTGACGACGCGGCTTGTCGACCAGCAGCCGGTGGAGCAGACGCTCCTCGAACTGGAACAGGTGCGCGATATCCTCGCTAGCCACATCGCAGCACTGCGGGATGCCATTTTCCGCCAGCGCCCCGCTTCGCTGGAGCATCTCGGGCTCGCGGCTGCCCTGCGGGACTATGCCGCACAATTGCAGCGCGCGCATGCCCCGGACGTGGACTTCTTGGGGGAGTTGTGGCAGCGTCCTGATCCCCACGTCGAGGAATCGCTCTTCGGACTGGTTCGGCTTTTGGAGGAGCGGACACGGCTGCCGCTCGGTGTGCGCAAGCCGGTGATCCGACTCCGACAGCGGACGGATGGTACGATCGTGCTCGTCGTCGCTGACGATGCTCATTGGGCTGGGCGCGCTGCCTGGGAGGATTTACCCGGTGCTGCACTGGCCAGCGAGTGGATTCGATTGCTCGGCGGCACGCTGCACGTGGCGGGACTGCCAGACAGTGGGACAGCCATCGCGTGCACGGTGCCGCTCAGGCAGGCGTTGTGAGCACCAGCGGGAAGATCAGGACGTTCCGGTGATGACAACTGAGCGAGACTTGGAGTTGAATGGAGCAAGAAGCGAGCAGAGTCGGACCAGTGATGGGCAGGCGGAGTGGGAGCGCGAGATGGGGGACGGACGGCGGATTCGGGTGCTGATCGTCGATGACCATGACCTCTTTCGCGAAGGGCTGCGCCAGCTGATCGAGACCGATCCTGCGATCGAGGTCGTCGGTGAAGCAGCCAATGGTCAGGACGCGCTGAAAATGGTCGCCGAGCTCCAGCTGGATGTGGTGCTCATGGACATCAACATGCCGGGGATGGATGGCATCCGTGCGACGGAGGCGATCGTCCAACAATACCGACATGTTCATGTCCTCATGCTGACGATGTACGATGACGAGGAGTATGTCCTCCACGCGATTCGTGCCGGAGCGCGCGGTTATCTCGTCAAGAACAGCAAACCGGAGGAGTTGCTCCGGGCGATTCATGTCGCCGCCGAGGGTGGTGCCACGATCGACCCGGATCTCGCCCCGATCCTGATGCGCGAATACCAACGACTTCTGACGAAGGCGCCGACTCGAGGGCAGGACCTCTCGGATCGTGAGCTGACGATGCTGCGGCTGTTGGCACAGGGTTACAACAATCGCCAGATCGCGGATGCGCTCAATCTGGCCGAGAGCACAGTCAAAAACAACCTTTCTGCCTTGTTCCAAAAGCTGGGAGTGCGGGATCGCACGCAAGCGGTGATCTACGCCATCTCGCACGGCTTGGTTCCCCGGCCGACTGACGTGCCGCGTCGCTGAGCGTGGCGCTGCGAGCTGATTTGTGGCAAAGTGTGTGTGGTGCGCCACCGGTGTCGGTGGCGTTCGTCGTTGTCTATGGAAGGGTGGGAGGCGAACGGATGATGGAGCGACTGCCCCTCAGCGGTGTGCGCGTCGTCGATCTCACGCGCGTGATGGCTGGCCCCTACTGCACGATGCTCCTCGGTGACCTCGGTGCAGACGTCATCAAGATCGAGCGTCCTGGAACCGGCGACGATACGCGAGCCTGGGGACCGCCGTTCATCGATGGCGTGAGCGCCTACTACCTTTCGGTGAATCGGAACAAGCGGAGCATCACCCTGGATCTCAAGCACCCCGCTGGCCAAGAAGTGTTCTGGCGACTGGTCGATCGCGCTGACGTCGTCGTCGAGAACTTCAGCCCGGGGACAATCGACCGACTGGGTATCGGCTATCAGGCGGTACGGGGGCGGCGCCCGCAGATCATCTACTGCTCGATCTCAGGCTTCGGCCAGACCGGACCGGGCAAGGACCGGACGGCGTACGACCTCATCGTGCAAGGGATGTCCGGCCTCATGAGCGTCACCGGGTTTCCGGAGGGGGAGCCAGTGCGCTTCGGTGTCCCGATCGCCGATATCGGTGCCGGTATGTTCGCGGCTCTCGCGATCGTCGCTGCACTCTATCACCGTGCGCAGACTGGTGAAGGGCAGTACATCGATACCTCCATGCTGGGTGGCCAAGTCGCGCTCATCACCTATCAAGCGGGGATCTACTTCGCGACGGGGGAAGCACCCAAGCGGACGGGGAACGCGCATCCGATCGTCGCGCCTTACCAGACGTTCCGCAGTGCCGATGGACATGTCAATATCGCGGCAGGGAACGATGCGATCTTCACGCGCATGTGCCGGGCGCTCGGGTTGGAGGATTTGCTCGAGGACGAGCGATTCGCGACCAATGCTGGCCGGATCACCAACTTGCCGGAGCTGGTCGAGCGGATCGAGTCGGTGACGAGCACGCTCACGACCGCCGAGATCGTGCATCGGCTCGATGCTGCCCAAGTGCCGTGCGGGCCGATCTACACGGTTCCGGAAGTCTTCGCTGATCCGCAAGTGCAGCACCTCGAATTGCGCCAGCGCATCCCACACCCCACATTGGGTATGGTGGATCAGACCGGTTTCCCCTGGCGTTTTTCCCAGACGCCGGCTCGTATCCGGCGTTACCCCCCGCTCCTGGGTGAGCATACCGAGGAAGTGCTCGGCGAACTCGGTTACACGTCGGATGAGATCACGGCGATGCGCCAGCAGGGAGCCGTCTAGCCAGTCGGGAGCTCGTACCAGGGGTGCCAGCTCGAGCGAACTTTCCAGCGTTCCAGGACCATGACGAGCGGTTCGCCGAGCAAGAGAAGCAATGCGGCATTGCCCAACGCGCGCGTTCCATCGAAGAGGAGCGAGGTCGCGAAGTAGAAGCGCGTGTAGGCAGCGATCGTCTCGCTCAGCGTCATGCCCGGTGTCCAGTAGATGCCGCCGCTCTCCGCGACGCCGGGTGCCGCGAACGGCCAGAACCACAGGTTCATGAGCGCTCCGAACGCGAACCCCCACAGGACGCCGAAAGCGACGAGAGCGAGGCGGCGTGGCCACCCTCGCCAGCGCGGGAGCCAGCTGGCAGTGAGTCCCATCCATCCGGCTGCCAACATCTGAAAGGGAAGCCAGGGGCCGATGCCACCTGTCAGTGCTGCCGAGACGAGCAAGGTGAGGGTACCCATGAGAAAGCCGAACCGCGCACCGAAGACATAACCGCTGAGCACGATCAGGAGAAAGATCGGACTGGCTCCGATCAGGCTCGGGACGAACCGAAGGAGGCTATCGACAGCGACCAGTACTGCCAGCACAGCGATCGTCCTGGCTGGATCTGCCAAGATCCCCTCGTCATCGGCGAACCCGGTCACGAGCACGATGAGCGAGACGAAGGCCAGCGCGGCAAAGAGCAGCGGTACCTCGATGCCTCGTGTCGGACCAGGATCGTAGCCGGCTGCCGCGAGCAGAAACGGATAGAAAAATGCGAGCAACCCGCCGATACTGGCGAACAGCAGGCTTACCGTGCTCGTCACTCGGCGAAGCCTCGTCATGCTGGAGCCAGCGGTGTACCGGTACGCACGGGAACGGCGAGGCGCTGCACGTCGCTGCTGCAGCGTTCCGGATGCAAGATGGCGGCGAGAATTTCGACGCCGCGCACGACGCGTGGACCGGGGCGACTGAAGTAGGCTGAGGCATCCACGGCCCAGAACGCACCTCGCTGGACAGCCGGGATCGACTGGAGGATCGGGTGGCCGAGGAGGTGGTGTGCCAAATCGACCGTCTCGGAAAGGTTGTACCCACAAGGCATGGCGACCAGGATATCCGGGTCGGCGGCTGCAACCTGATCCCAGGTTACGGTGTACGAGGGTTGTCCGGCGATACCCAGTACGTCTCGGCCGCCCGCTGCCGCGACCATTTCCGGAACCCAGTGACCCGCGACGATCGGGGGCTCGAGCCATTCCAGGCAGACAACTCGCGGCTCTTCTGTGCGACCAGCGAGTCGTGCCGAGATCCAGGCGAGCCGCTGGCGCAGTGCCGAAACGATGGCTCGTGCCGTTCGCTCGCGCCCCGTCTCGCGAGCGACGAGTTCGACCGAGATCAGGATTTCCTCGAGCGTTGTTGGTTCGACCGAGAGCACGCGCGGTGGACCGGGAAGAGTAGCCGCGAGCTGGCAAACGTCATCGATCGAGATAGCACAGACCGGGCAGAGCGCTTGGGTCAGGATGAGATCCGGCTGCAGGGTGGCCAGGAGTTCCGTATCGAGCGCATAGAGCGGCAACCGTGCGGCTGTGCGCTCGCGGACCGCTGCATCGATCTCCGCGTGGCTGAGGTCTGGCGGCAGCAGGCTGCGAGTGACACGCGGTTTGCAGCGCACCAGGGGCGGATAGTCGCATTCGTGAGTCACACCGACGAGTTCGTCGGCGAGCCCCAGTGCCCAGCAGATCTCGGTGAGACTCGGTAACAGCGAGACGATGCGCACTGGAATTCCCTCGTCGTCTCACGCTTCGGCTAAAGCTGACTCAACGAAGTCGAGGTCGTCGGTCTCGGGAGGTTCCGGATTCAGCCAGCGTTCGCCATATTCGCGCAGTTGATCGATGAGCGGAAGAGCGGCCCGCCCCTTTTCGGTGAGCGCATATTCGACGCGCGGTGGAACTTCGGCATACGCGTGGCGGGAGACGAGCCCTTCGGCTTCCAGGTACCGCAAGCGTTGAGAGAGTACCGCAGGGCTGATTCCGGTGCCGAGCAGAAGTTCCTGGAAACGACGGTTCCCTCGACCGAGTTCGCGGAGTATGAGGAGTACCCAGTGGTCACCGAGCAGTCGGGCTGCGCGTGCGATCGGACAGGTGGCTTCGTGGGAGCTCTCGCGTCGCATCATCCAACCTCGCTGTTCTCATTGTACTGCGCTGCTCTCTGGAGACGTGTGGTGCGATCCTGGGAGAGCAGCATCGGCCAGGAGACCAGCGACTGAGCAGTGCAGCCCAGCGATGTCACGGTCTCACTCTTGACAGCCCGCCACGTAAGAACTATGATAGTCGTAGTTGCTACGGATTACGTAGTTCAGGAATGGAGAAAGGAGGACTGAGGGTGACGACGGTTGCGCCGGAACTTACAGGTTTGGCCCGTTGGGAGATCGATCCGGCTCACAGCCAAATCACGTTCGCGGTTCGGCACCTCATGGTGACGACCGTGCGTGGACAGTTCAAGTCATTCTCGGGATGGGTCGAATTCGATCCAGCGCATCCAGAGAGTGGCAAGGTCGAGGTGACGATCGATGCAGCGAGTATCGATACGCGCGAGGAACGACGGGACGCGCATCTTCGCTCAGCGGATTTCCTCGACGTCGAGCACTATCCGACGATCACCTTCGTGAGCAAGCGCATCGAGCCACTCGGAGGAAACCGTTACCGAGTCGTCGGTGATCTCACGCTCCGAGGGGTGACCAAGGAAGTCGCCCTCGATGCGGAATTCCACGGTGTCGCCAAGGATCCGTGGGGTGGTGTACGCGCCGGGTTCGAGGCGCGGACGAAGATCAACCGGCATGATTTTGGAGCCAGCTGGAACGTGGCTCTGGAAGCCGGTGGCTGGCTGGTCAGCGACACGGTCGACGTGTTCATCGAGGTCGAATTGGTTCGTTCGTCGTGACCGCAGGAGCGCGGGGCTGTCCATTCCGCCTCGCTCACGTGTCGTACTGACTGGGCCGAGCGAGTCGAACTGCGCTCTCCAGCCTCGAACGATCGAGTCCGGCACGACTCGCTCGGCCGGTGCGCTTCCCTGACAGAAGTGCTCGAGAGAAGCTGGTCCAATCCCCTCGATCGAACGAGCCAGGGGGCTGTCGCGGCTGGTCCTTCAGCTCCCCAGCGAGCAGGCGCTCTCGCTCTCCACCTTCCCGAGGCGCGTCAGCGGTCGCGGTCAATTCGGCTATCGCACGTAGTGCCTTCTGCAGCAACGGTTGATCCTCGTTCGATTCGGCCGACAGGTCATGCTCGTTCCGGGGTCACTCGTCAGTTCGCGTGCGCGTCATGGTATCGGTGTGGGTGGAGCATCAGTCCGATCTCGCCCTGTTCGTGGCGCTCGCTCGTCCGAGCAGCGTTCGCGATCGGGAACTGTCGCTGGCTTGACCACTCTGGCCAGTATTAGGGCATCAGCTTTGCATTCGGTGCGATCTTCCCGAAGCGGTCCTGGTCAGAGAGAATCGAAGCGAGCCACTGTCCGCTAACCGGAACGGACGCTCGCCCGTCGGGCGAGCAGATGTTCGCTTCGCGATGAGCTTCGTCACTCGACCAGGGCTCTCGACGACGCGACTGGATCGAGTTGGCCGGGGCTCAACAGCCGGTAGCGAGACCGCGCCCCGGTCGCCATGGCCGACTAGGCGTCCGTTGGGAGAGCGTGCGATTTCCCGCGAACTGGAAGGGGACTCTGTCCCTCTCATCGCCGTCAGTACGCTCGTGCAGCGAGTGAGGGTCGTGGTAGAATCCTTGCTATCTATGCGCTGATCGGTTTGGATCGGTGGCGGTTTTGTCTGTAGGCGGGGGAGGAACCGGCGATGACCGGCGGTGGATCCTTAGTATTCGGCTTGCACATCGAGCCGATGATGGAGCGGCTGGCCGAGATCCGCGAGCTTGCCCGGCTCGCTGATGAGGCTGGTCTCGCCTATTTCGCGATGCACGACCACGCACACAATGCACGCCATGCTGAAATATGGACCTTGTTGACTGCCATCGCGCTGTGGACGGAGCGAGTTCGCCTATTGCCGAACGTTGCAGTATTGGCAATGCGATCGGCACCGATGCTCGCGAAGGCAGCAGTGACGCTCGACCGTCTGACCGGTGGACGGGTCGAGTTGGGTATTGGAGCAGGCGCCTACCAGGACAAGGTTGCCGCGTTCGGCGGTGCACGCTGGTCACCGGCTGAGGCGGTCACCGCGATCGAGGAGACGCTCCGACTCTGCCGCCTGCTCTGGAGCAAAGCGGGCACCGGAGAACCTGTCACGTTCCAGGGAAGGATCTTCAGCGTCCTCGGTATCGACTTCGGGCCAGCCCCGACTCGGCCCATCCCCTTGTGGGTGGGTGCGGCGAAACGGCGAACGGCCCGGTTGGCCGGGGAGCTGGCAGATGGTGTCACCGTTACCAGCTTGTACGTCCCGCCTGACGAGCTGTCGCGGTTCAATCGCTGGGTTGACGAAGGTGCCCAGCGAGTCGGTCGCAATCCGAGCGAGATCCGCCGGCTCTATAACCTGCTTGGAGTCCTCGACGTTCCCGGAGGCCGCTCCTATCGCGTGAACCGGCCCGGACTGCTCGGTGGGCCAGCTGATGCCTGGGCAGACGCCATCGCGCGTTTGGCTGAACTCGGTTTGGACACGTTCGTCTTTTGGCCGGTGGCCGGCGATTATCTGGCCCAGGCTCGCCACTTCGTCGAGGAGGTGATCCCGCGCGTGCGGGATCGGGTCGGGTCCCCGTGAGTTGCGGCGCACCGTTGCAGCGTGCTCACTCGAGGTCGACCCACAGGAATGCTTCGGCGAGTTCCAGGCCGGCTGGTGCGCCTGCCTCGCGGGCGCGCATCCGTACCCGGGTCTCCAACCCTCCCGGGAATGCGCTGGCTTGACTGGTATGACGGCGGAGCGCAGCGAGCTTCCGTTCGAAAACGGGTGCAATGTCGATGAAGGTATCGGGCCGGTCGGTGCCGAAGAGCAGGGCGACTCGAACGGTATGGGGCTCAAGCCCAGCTTCCCGTTGCTCAGGGAAGAAGGTGGCCAAGCGGCTCGCTGGGAAAGCCGCTGCCAGGGCCGCTGCTCCCACCGCGCGGTGATCAGGATGCTGGCGGTAGAGTCGCGTCAGCGGATCGTGTGTCAAGACGATGTCGGGACGAAAACGCCGAATTTCTGCAGTGAGTTGAGCACGCAGGTCGAGCGTATCGAACACTTCACCATCAGGGAGACGCAAGAACGTCACACCTTGCACACCGAGTTCCTCGGCGGCAGCGAGTTGTTCCTTCTCGCGAACGGTGACGAAGGGACGAGGATCAGTCCAGTCCTCTGGTATTCCCTTGTCGCCCGATGTCACGACGACATAGTGGACGATCGTCCCGGCAGCGACCCAGCGAGCGATGGTCCCAGCACAGAAGAATTCCGGATCATCGGGGTGGGCACCGATCACCAGGGCGCGCTGCGCTGCCGGCGGTGTCCCGACATGGCGCAGCTGGAGATCGGACATCTCAGCGTCCTCCTCTCGTCGAATTGCCTCGTTGCCTGGCCTGTTGCCAGTGATCGACGATCTCTTTGGCCAGATCAGCGAGCACGCGTCGGGTCGCTTCGAAATTGGTCACCCCGCTGGTGAGCAGTACGAGAACAGCCCGTCCGAACGGGGCCCAAAGCAGGGCAGCATCGTGCACGGAGCCGGGCAGCGTACCGGTCTTGTTGCCGACGATGACCGCTTCCGGCAGGCGCGCCGGAATGATGTCCCGAAATTGCTGTGCGCGGAGCAGCATGCGGAGATCGTCCAACCAATGTCCTTCTGGGACGATGTGACCGAGTTCCAGAGCAGCGAGGAGCGTGGCGAGATCGCGGGCGGTCACCAGATTTTCCGGCTCGCCGGGGTAGGCTGCCCGTCCCCAGAACGGGCGTCGCAGTGCGGTGCCGGTGAGGCCGAGTTCGACAACGAGTTCCTCCATCGCCGCCAAGCCGAGCACGTCGATGAGCGCATTCGCTGCGACATTGTCGCTCACGATCGTCATCAAAACAGCCAGGTCACGGAGCGTCATCGGGGGCGGCTCGGCCAACCAGCGCAGGATCCCGCTGCCGGGCGCGACCTGATCGGAGGCGATCCGCACGCGGGCTCGCGGATCGAGCTGCTCGCGGGCGAAGGCGCGATAGAGTCTGGCCAACGACAAGAGTTTGATCGTGCTCGCGGCCACGACGGGACGGTCGGCGTCGTACGTGATTTCGAGATCCTCGTCGAGGTCGCGAAAGAGGAGCATGATGCGGGCAGGCACCTGTCCGATGAGTTGCTCGATCGTTCGCTGCATCGTCGGGCCTACCCCGCTGCTCCCCATCCTCGGCAGTCATGGCAGTATACGGTGAAGGACGAGCGATTTCTCGTGGAAGGCGAGCCGTGCGTATCAGAGCGGTAACCGTGGGGTGGACGAGCACCTGGAACGGTGGGCGGATCGTTGGTGGAGAAGAGCTCGGTCGAGTCGTCGAGCGGGTGCGTGCCGGCTGTGCTGAGAGCGGTCTCGAGCTGCAATCGGTACGGCTGGCCACGCAGCCGTTTCCGACGATCGTCGCTCCGGGGGAGACGGCAGCGCTGGCGAGCGCACTGTGTCGGCTGGCGGAGGCGTGGGGTTTCGACTATGTCTCGATGGGGCCGGTCCGTCCTCGGGAACTCGCCTGGTGCCCGGGTCTACTCGAGGCATTGGTGGCTGAGGAACGCCTTTTCGCGGCACTCGCAGTGACCGACGAAAAGGGGACGCTCTCGTTGCCAGCAGTCCGCTGGGCTGCCGAGATCATCGCGGCACTCTCCCGCCGAACACCGGCAGGTCTGGGCAATTTACGTTTCGCGGCACTGGCACTCTGCCCACCGGGTATCCCGTTCTTTCCGGCAGCGTACCATGACGGTGGACCGCTCGCGTTTTCGGTCGCATGGGAGGCGGCGGACGAGGTAGGCGAGGCCTTCGCCGGCGCGGAGTCATTGGCTGAGGCTGAGCGTCGGTTGCGTAAGCGCTTGACGGCCCAGGCGCGCCAACTCGCTGCCGTCGCGGAACGATTGGCGGGGGAGGTGGGGGCGCGCTTTCTCGGCATCGACGTCTCCCTGGCACCGCACCCCGAGATCACGCGCAGTATCGCTGGCGCGGTCGAGCGGCTCGGTGTCCGACCCTTCGGGGGAGTGGGAACGCTGACGGTGATCGCGTCGCTGACGCGCGTTCTGCGCGACATTCCGGTACCGCGCACCGGGTTCTGTGGCGTGATGTTGCCTGTTCTGGAAGACGCGGTGCTCGGGTTGCGAGCGGGCTATGAATCGGTTTCGTTACCGCTTTTGCTCGCTGCGGCAGCGGTCTGCGGCGTCGGGCTCGATGTCGTTCCCTTGCCTGGCGAGACGACAGTCGAGCAGCTCGCCGCCATCGTTCTCGATACCGCGACGCTCGCCACCCGTTTGGGGAAACCACTCACGGCTCGCCTCATGCCTGTGCCAGGAAAGAGAGCTGGAGAACCAGTCGAGTTCGATTTTCAGTATTTCGCGCCGGCGCGTATTCTTCCGGCGGTCGGGACGATTCCGAGGAGCTGGTTCGCTCTGATCGATGAACAGAACACTTAGGAAGAGTGATTCGGAAGAAAAAGGGTGGATAGGAGGGCTTGCGCGCAATGCAGAGTGACAGTATGATTCCTGTGTTGATAATGTGAATCGGTGCTCCGGGAGGAAGCGATGGCGCGAATCGTCATCACGATCGAGGGAGACTCGCAAGAGATCGGGGCGATTCAGGAAGTTCTGCAACGACTCGCTGGACTGACGACAGGAGAGTTCGAGGTCAGTGAGGGTGTGCGACCACTCGGTGAGCATGAACCGTGGACGTTCGAAGAGTTCCGGCAGTTCTGGAGCCGCCTGCAGGACGGTGCGCGGCAGATCTTGGCGGAGATCGCCAAGCGCCCTGAGGGGTACCCGATGGTGGATCTCGAGCGGGCACTGGGGGTACCGGCCCGCGTTATCGGTGGGCGCCTCAGTTCGGTTGGCCACGCGATGCGGCGTTTCCCACACAAAGAGGAGCCGGTCGAGTTTCGGACGGGTGGCGACGATGCTCCAGGCCGGCGGATCTACTTCATGAGGCCGGAGGTCGCACGCATGATCCGGCGACTGGTCAGTGAGGGGGCCAGCGCCGACGGTGCTGAGTCCTGAAGAGATCGGCGCTCGAGAAAGGCGGGGGCGCACCAGCGTGCCTCCCCTTTTCGCGTCCGCAACGCCTGTTTCGGCCGGCTCGCGATCCAGCGAGCGCTCGTCTGCCCTTTGACGATGCGCTCATCGCGTGTTATCGTCGCCGAGCGAGTCGTGATGAGCGATCGCAAGCCTGAGTGAACCGAACAGAGGAGAGAGGGAGCGCATGGCCCAGAGCTCGGTCCTCGGCTATCCCCGAATCGGCAAGCAGCGTGAACTGAAGCGGGCCCTCGAGCGTTACTGGGCCGGTGAGGCTGATGCAGCGGCCTTGCAGGAGACGGCTCGAGCAGTCCGCGAAGCGGCGTGGCGTGTGCAGTTCCAGGCCGGGATCGATCAGATTCCCTGTAACGATTTCAGCCTCTACGACCATGTCCTGGATACGATCTGTCTGGTCGGGCTCGTGCCGTCCCGGTTCGGCTCGGCCGAGCCAGAAGTCAGTCTGCCGACCTACTTCGCCATGGCGCGGGGGGCACCGGGTGTTCCAGCGCTCGAGTTGACGAAGTGGTTCGATACCAACTACCACTATCTCGTACCGGAATTCGATGCGCCTGGCCCGCGTCTGGCCAGCGCCAGGCCCTTCCTCGAGTTCGCCGAGGCGACGTCGCTCTTGGGACGACCGGCCAAGCCGGTTCTGCTGGGCCCGATTTCGCTTTTGCTCCTCGGCAAGTATCACCAGCGACCGTTGCGCGAGCACCTGGAGCAATTGCTCCCGATCTACCAGGAGGTCTTGGAGCGGCTCGCACGGGCTGGTGCCGAGTGGGTCCAGATGGACGAGCCGGTTCTCGTGCAGGATCGCAGCGACGAAGAGTTGCAGCTGCTCCGGGCAGCCTATCGCGTGCTCGGCGAAGCGAGCGCTCGTCCGAAGCTGATGCTGCAGACCTACTATGGCAGTCTCGACGATGCGAGTTGGGACGTCGTTATGAGTCTGCCGGTCGAAGGGATCGGTCTGGACTTCGTGCGGGACGACGGTAACCGAGCTTTGCTCAACCGGCACGGCTTCCCGCAGGGGAAGGTGATCGGTGCGGGGGTCGTGAATGGGCGCAACATCTGGCGAACGAATCTTGTGGAAGCCCTCGAGAAGCTGGAAGAGATCGCCGAGCATGTGGAGCCGGAGCGTATCTGGGTCCAGCCGTCCTGCACGCTCTTGCATCTCCCGCACGACGTGCGACTGGAAACCAAGCTCCCGGTTGCAGTGCGCGCATTGCTGGCGTTCGCCGAGCAACGACTGGAAGAGTTGGTGATCTTGACGCGTGCACTCAACGAGGGACGTGCAGCCATTCTGGAAGAGCTCGAGCAGAACGCGGAGGCGTTTCGCGTGGCGCTGGACGAGGTTCGGGTCTACCGGCGCGACGTGCGCGGGCGGCTGGCTGCGCTCACCGAGGACGACTTCCGGCGCCAGTCGCCGTACGAGATGCGCGAACCGCTCCAGCGGGCGCGCTTCCACCTTCCCCTCTTTCCGACGACGACGATCGGCAGCTTTCCGCAAACGCCGGACGTCCGCCAGGCCCGTGCACGCTGGCGTGCCAGCAAGCTCTCGGATGAGGACTATTGGGGGTTCATCCGCGAGCGGATCGCCGAGGTCATCCGGCGTCAGGAGGAGATCGGGCTGGATGTCCTGGTGCACGGCGAGTACGAGCGTGCCGACATGGTGGAGTACTTCGCCGAGCAACTGGAAGGATTCGTCCTGACCGAACATGGCTGGGTGCAGTCGTACGGGAGCCGCGTGGTCAGACCGCCGATCATCTTCGGTGATGTGGCGCGACCACGCCCGATGACAGTGGAAGTGAGTCGGTATGCGCAGTCGCTGACTGACAAACCGGTCAAAGGCATGCTGACCGGTCCGGTGACGATCCTGAACTGGTCGTTCGTCCGGGAAGATATCCCGCGACGCGAGGTCGCGTACCAGATCGCGCTGGCGCTGCGCGACGAGGTTCGTGACCTAGAGGCTGCCGGGATCAGCATGATCCAGATCGACGAGCCGGCGCTCCGTGAGGGGCTTCCCTTGCGTCGAGCAGACTGGCCGGAGTACCTCGAGTGGGCCGTGCGCGCCTTCCGCTTGGCGAGTTCGGGCGTTCGTGACGACACGCAAATCCACTCGCACATGTGCTACAGCGAGTTCAACGACATCATCGAGGCGATCGACGCGCTCGACGCGGACGTCATCTCGATCGAGAACAGTCGGAGTCGGGGAGAGCTCCTGCAGGCGTTCCAGGAGTACCGCTATCCGCGGCAGATTGGTCCGGGTGTCTACGACGTCCACTCCGCGCGGATCCCGAGCGTCGAGGAGATGCTCGAGCTGCTGGAGCGTGCGCTCGCATTCCTGCGACCGGAGCAGCTGTGGGTCAATCCGGACTGCGGACTCAAGACCCGGCGTCCGGAGGAGGTTTGGCCATCGCTCAGCAACATGGTCGAAGCCGCGCGCCGACTGCGCGCGCGCTTCGCAGTGCAGGTCCAGTGAAGCTGAGGAACTGCCCACAGGGGCGATGATGGGCCAGGCGGTCGATACGCGTTCGCTTCCCGTCTTGCCGCTCGGCGCATTCACCTTGCGGCCGTTCGCCGGCGATCAGCTCATGCTCGTCCGCGTGGAGGCACCAGCCGGGGCGAAGACGCCGAGCAATGCTCATCCGCAGGAACCGATGTGTCTCGTCAGCAGTGGCCGGCTGCGCTTCCGCATCGGTGACGAGGAGCGGGTGCTCGGGCCGTTCGAGGCGATCCATATTCCTTCGGGTATGGAACACGAGGCAGAGGCGCTCGAAGCAGTCGTCTTTTACGATATCTTTCATCCGGTTCGGGAGGACTATCTGGAGTGGGTCGCTGCGTCCGACGAGTGCGCCTGAGCAGCGAGGAGCAGCCGACCGGTCGGCTGACACTTGGTGGTAGGTGGCAGGCTCGCAGGCGAGCGGACCCGATCGCGGGCGCGAGACCCTGGGGATGTCACGAGTCACTCCGCTTTCTCGCGGCGCAGAGCATCGCTGCGTCCGGCTGGCGGTGCACTCCGGGGACTCGCGTCGCAACGGCGGGCCTTCGACTGCGCTGGACACTCGCGCCTGGGGCACCGGTGTGCGCTCGGGTACGGCGGATGTCGGTGTCTCCGGCGCGGTCCAGCGGGGTACCCGGCCTCGATGACCGAGCGTCGGGACGCTGCAGAGGGCGAGCGGACGCCCCGGAGTCGACCGGGCCGCTGCGAGCGCGACTCGACGACGGAGGCTGGCCTGACATGATCCGCGAGCGAACTGCCCGGGACGGGAACACCTGTGTTCTCGCGCCGAGACGAGACTGACGATGACGGTCGGTCCGGACGAGCGAAAGGAGGACGCGCGATGGACGACATCAGCTTCTATGAGCACTTCGATCGTTGGCATTACGAAAGCCTCTACAAGGAGGCATACCGCGGCTGGTACGACAACGAGGGTTATTTCGACGCTCAGCTCGGCGATCTCAGCTATTGGGCGTGCTGGTTCGGGCATTACGTCAGATTCGATAAGCTGGAGACTCTCTCCGACGACTGGGAGTATCTGCGACGGGAGGCTCCTGATCTCGGGATGTGTCGGTTCGTCTACCACTTCGGCACGCTTGGCGAGTACGGTTATCAGCTGGCGCGCGAGCTCGGCGTCGAAAAGTGGCTCGATCTCGCTGCTGACGATCCGGGTGAACCGGATGGCGGCGATGCCGAAATCTGGCTCGGGCACAATGAGCCGGCTGGTTGCGACTGGGTGCGCGAGTCGTTGGGAATCGTGTACACCCTGAGTGGGGACACAACGGTCGGCGACAAGCTCGGGATCACCGTCGAGGAGACCCGCGGGTGTTGGCTCTGGGCGAAGCGAGCGATGGAGGCGCTGTCCAAGCTGGCTGATCCGGTCTACAGCGTTGACTCGCTTCTCGAAGAAGTCATCACCGCCGATCCGTCTTTGCTCCGCGAACTCGGGCGCCCACTGCCCAACCTCGAGCTGGACTGGAGGCAGGAAGAAGTCGGCTACGAGACGGTCATCAGCGTGATCGAGACCATGATCGAGGTGATCCGCGCGGTCGACCGTTACGCCATCCTCCGGCATCTCTTGCCGTACTTCGAGGAGTACCGCGAGTATCTGGTCAAAGTCTCGCTCGGTCAGATCGAGCAGCCTGATGCCCGCGCCCTGATTCCGCGGAATGGCCCGCAGCTGGTCGCCGCCGCGCTGAATCTCGACGATCGCTTTATCGAGTTCGCCTACAACCGCTACCGTTGATAACGCTACCTGACTCAACGCTGACTGCCCGCGCCGGTGTGGCCCGGCTCGGGCAGTCAGGAGCGGCTGCCTACAGGTGCGAGCGCCGGTCGCCGCAGGGCTGTGGACGGGATCGACCAGCAGAGTGCGAGCGCGGCAACCAGTGCCAATGCGGTCAGGCCGAGCGCTGCCTGCAAGCCGATCCGATCGGCGATCCAACCGGTCACGGGTGCGCCGATCCCGCCGGTGACGAAGCCCATCCCGAGGATGAATCCGGAGGCGACGCCGGCGCGACCAGGCAGCAAGCGCTGCGCTGCGACCAACGTGATGGAGATGGAGGCATCGGCCAAAAGACCGAAGCCGGCCGCGGCGAGCAGGCCGAGCGGGCTCGTCGTCGCGGCAAAGGCGAGGAGGGCAGGGATCGCCAGCCCGAGCGAAACCAATAGGACGCGCCAGGAGCCGAGGCGGTCCGCCAGGAAACCGCCGAGGAGTGTCCCGGCGGCTCCACTGGCCACGATGACGGTCGCGACGACACCGTAGAGCACTTCGTAGCCGAGTTCGCGATACCACACCGGGGCGAAGGTGGCGACGGTCATGAAGGCCCAGCTCCGGAACATGACCACTGCGAGGATCGGCAAGAGCGCTCGCCAGGCGATCGCCTGACGAGTCTCGCCGCCGCTCCGGCGGTCCGACGGTGCAAGCGACTCGGCGAAATGGCCGAGTCCCCACCGAACGAGGGCGGCGGCGAGGAGCCCGATCGGGACGGTGACGAGCGTGCCCATGAGCCCGAAGACGCGGAAGAGGATCACCCCGGCCAAGGGGCCGAGTGCATAGCCGATGGTGCCGCTCACGGTGTAGATCGACATCGTCGTGTTCCGCCGGTGCTCCCGGGCGAGCGCCGCGGCCCGCGATGCGCCGATCGGGTGGTACGCGCCCGATCCGAACCCGGCCAGGAAGGCGAACGGGTAGAGTAGTTCCGGGCGACGGACGAGACCGTATAGGCCGAGGAAGATGCCGGACCACAGGAGACTCAGCGGCGCGAGCCGCCGCACACCCCAGCGATCCGCCAGGTAACCGAAAAACGGCTGCGTCAGCGAGACAGCCGCGGTGTAGGCCAGGGCGAGGGTGCCGATCTGGCTGTAATCGAGACCGAGTTCGCGCGCGAGCAGTGGGTAGAGGGCTGGCAGGAGCCCGCTCATGAAATCGACGCTGAAGTGACCGAGCATGAAGGTCGCCAGTCGTGCTCGCTCTTCCGAGCGTTGCCCGCGTTCCATCCTGTCCTCCCGTGCCTCATCCTATCGCACGCGAGGAGGCTGGCGAACAGGCCGGAGCAGTGTTCGCACGCGCTCACTGCGTTTTGCCAGGGGACTCGTTTCGAGCGAGTCGGGTCGCGACGCGTCTGCAGCCGACCCCGCGCGTTGCCGAGTAAGCGGTCGCTCCTCGGCAGAGCACCGGCGTTGGCGAGCCGGTCCGCGCGACCGATGGGCGATCGGCTCGGTTCGCGTTGGGAATCGAGCCTGATCGCTCGTACGGGCCGCTCGGTCGTGGGCTGCCTGGTGTGGCACGAACGGCATCGTCTACCAGCGTCGTCGGAGGCGCGCTCGTCGCTGCGGGCGCGATTGCTGACCGTGAGCACTCGGTGCGGAGCCACTGCGAGACCGGAGCGGGCCTTTTCTTGCCTGTCTGGTTGCACTCCGCCCGCGAACGCGCGAAAAAACGATCTCGGATGGAGCGTGGCCGAGTGCGAGGAGGGATGGCGAATGACCAGTGCGGTGCGCAACCGACCGCTGCGGATCGGCATTCTGGTCCCCCAAGGGGAGTATCGCTGGAATGGGCGTCTTCCGCGCTGGAGCGATCTCGAGGCGATGGCACGCCTCGGCGAGGAGATCAGGCTCGACTCGCTCTGGGTCGTGGATCATCTTCTTTACCGCACACCGGACGGTGAACCGGAAGGGATCTGGGAATGCTGGTCGCTCCTTTCCGCCTTCGCTGCGGTCACGAAGCGGATCACGCTGGGAACGCTCGTTCTCTGTACCAACTGGCGCAATCCGGCACTGATCGCCAAGATGGCGGAAACGGTCGACGAGATTTCGGGAGGGCGACTGATCCTCGGGTTGGGAGCCGGGAACACGGAGCAGGAATTTCGCCGCTTCGGTTTTCCCTGGGAGCGACGTGTCAGTCGGTTCGCCGAAGCGCTGGCGATCGTCCACGGTCTACTGCGCAACGGTTGGATCGACTACGCGGGTGAATTCTACACAGTGCGCGATTGCTTGCTGCGACCGCGCGGCCCACGCTCGCAGGGGCCGCCCATCCTGGTCGGCGGGAACGGTCCGCGGGTTCTCCGGCTGGCTGCCCAATATGCCGATATCTGGAATACCTACTACGACTTCACCAGAAACCGAGCGAGCGGGCTCGGGCCGCAGATTGAGGCGTTTCGAGCGGCCTGTCGGGATGTCGGGCGGGACTGGTCGAGCGTGACGCTCTCGGCCTCAGCATTGATCGCCTTTCCCGGCCACGGGCGTATCTATGGTGTGGTCGCTGATCCGGTGCGCGGGACGCCGGAGGAGATCGCCGAGGAGTTTCGGGCGTACGCTCGTGCGGGGATCCAACATCTGCAGCTGCGGATCGAGCCGAATACGCTGGAGGGGCTGGAGCAGCTGGGTCGTGTTTTGGAAGTGCTCGATCGCGCTGGGTGAATCGCCCGGACTGGTGCGCCTGCTCGCCTGGTGTGCCAGCTGACCGGTGACCGCGCGGTCGTGCTCGTACGTCCGCCCGACGAGTCGATTATCCTATCGCCGATTCTCGTGACGGTGCGACGACGGTGCCTGCTGGCGCAGGAGGCGTGGGAGCCAGCGGGAACGTCGCCGGATCGCCAGCACGCCGAGCGCGGCGAGCCCGAGTGCTGCCAGCACGACGACTGCCGTCGTGTAGCGGTTGATCCATGCGGCAACGAGTTCCCAGTTTTCACCCAGCAGCCAGCCGCTCCCGATCAGGGCCGTGTTCCACGCACCGCTCCCAACGATTGTCAGCGCACTGAAACGCCAGAAGGGCATGCGGAAGGTACCGGCCGGGACGGACACGACGCTGCGGGCCACCGGTACGAGCCGACCCCAGAGCACGACGAGCGATCCCCAGCGGAGGAACCAGCGATCGGCCGAGGCGACTGTCGCGGGATCGAGGTGCAACCATGCTCCGAAACGGAGAAGCGCGCTCCGGCCGCCGAACCGTCCGACCGTATAGAGGAGAGTGGCCGCAGTGTAGGAGCCGAGCGTCGCGACGACGATAGCGAGGCGGACATCGAGAAATCCCCGGCCAGCGAGGAACCCAGCGAGCGGCAACACCACTTCGGATGGGATCGGCGGGAAGATCGTCTCAGCGATGAGGAGCAGAAAGAGACCGAGATAGCCCAGCGCGACCAACGTCTCGGTGACCCACTGTTGCACGCTCGCCAGTGCTCCTTCCCGGCGCGGGCTCGACAGACTGACCGATCCGCTCGGATCAGTCCTCCGGGCGGCCCTTCGACAAGGATAAGGAACAGCCTGCTCCGCTGCATCTTCTGCTTCTCGCAGCGACTCGCTCGCGACCGATCCCTCGCCTGCTGCACAGATATTCGGGGGCGAGCGAGTCGCACGGGCACCGCGACACGGTGAACGGCAGCCGCTGCCAGACGGTGCGCTCTATTCGGGCGAGACGGCCATGCCGCGAGCTTCGAGGGCTCTCAGCCGAGCAGCCGAGGAAGTCGATACGGTGGACGACGTCATTCTTCCCAGTCGAGTTCGCGCTCCTCCTCGATCTTGGCGGGATCGAGTTCCACGCCCATACCGGGCTGGGTCGGGACACGGATGATGCCGTTGACCGGCTGCACCGGCTCGCGGAAGAAGAACTGAAGGAGTTCGTTCCACTTGAGCAGATACTCGACCCACGGCGCGACCGGTTCGGGAAGCGCGGCGAGGAGCTGGACGGTAGCTGGAACCGAGTGCCCGTGGGGGATCAGCGGGATACCGTAGGTGGAGGCGAGCGCTGCGATCTTGATCGTCTCGCTGAGGCCACCTGCCCAGTAAATGTCCGGTTGCAGGACGTCGAGAGCGCCTCGCATCAGCCAGGGAAGGAATCCCCAGCGCGTGTACTCGTGCTCGCCGCCAGCGATGGGGATCGAACTCCGGGCGCGCAGCGCCGCGTAGGCCTCGAGTTGGTCCGGCAGAAACGGCTCCTCGATCCAGCGGAGCCGCAGTGGCGCGAGTTCCTGAATCGCGGCCACGGCGAACGGCCAGTCCCAGCTCATCCACGCGTCGAGCATGAGTTCGACGTCATCGCCGACGGCGGCGCGTAGTGCGGCAAAGAGCGCGACCGTTTGCCGCAGTCGTGTCCGTGGGTCGCTGGACGGCCAGCGAGGAAACCACTTCTGGGCGCGAAACCCCTGAGCGACGAGCTGGCGCGCGAGCGCGGTGGCACGCTCGAGTTCCAGCGAGTACCCGAGCGTACTGGCATAGACGGGCAACTCGGTCCGCACGGGACCACCGAGTAGCCGATGCACGGGATCACCGTTCCAGCGACCGCGCAGATCCCACAGGGCACAGTCGATGGCTGAGATCGCCATCATGACGACGCCCTTCCGGCCGTGCACCTGCCAGCGATAGAGCTCGTCCCAGATGCGCTCGATCGCGAGCGGGTCGGCGCCGCGCAGACGAGGGCGCAACTGGATACCGATGACGCGTGTGACATCGCGGGTGAGTGGGCCGGCGAGACCGGTGACCCCCTCGTCGCTCTCGATCTCGAGAAAGATCTGGCGGAGCCGGTAGGGGCCGGGACCCTCTTGTTCGGGAAGCCACCACTCGCGCGGATCGGCGCGGTGCTCCGGGTAAATATCGAGCGGGCGACTCAGTCGTTCCTCCCAGAACGGCCCGGTGTACGGGAACGTGCCAGTGACTTCGCGCAGGCGAACAGCAGTGATCCGCATGCCGGTGCTCCTATGCATCGAGGAGCTCGATGATCCGCTTTCCGACCTGCTCGGTCGTGGCGGTGCCTCCGAGATCGGGAGTGAGCATCTTCCCCTCGTCGGTGAGCCGCTCGATCGCGCGGAGGATGCGTCGAGCAGCATCGGTCAGTCCAAGGTGCTCGAGCATCATCGCACCAGCCCACACGGTGCCGATCGGGTTGGCGATCCCACGGCCGGCGATGTCTGGGGCGCTGCCGTGCACCGGTTCGAAGAGCGAGGGCACCCCCGGTGCGGCAGCCAGGTTCGCGCTCGGTGCGAGGCCGAGGCTCCCCATCAACGCTGCACCGAGATCAGTGAGGATGTCGGCGAAGAGATTGCTCCCTACGGCAACGTCGAAGCGTTCCGGCGCGCGGACCATGAGTGCGGCCGCGGCGTCGACGAGCAGCGAAGTGACCGTGACATCGGGATAGTCGCCGGCGACTTCCTGGACGATCTCGTCCCAGAGGACCATGCCGAAGCGCTGCGCGTTACTCTTCGTGATGCTCGTCAGGTGCTTGCGCCGCGAACGCGCTAACTCGAATGCGAACCGGACCAAGCGCTCCACGTTGAAGCGCGAAAAGACACTGGTTTCCAGCGCAACCTCATGCGGTGTGCCAACGTGGACGCGACCGCCGACTCCAGCATACTCACCCTCAGTGTTCTCTCGGACAAAAATCATATCGATGTCTTCGGGACCCTTGTCCTGCAGTGGGCCGTGGATACCCGGGAACAGGCGAATCGGCCGGACGTTGACGAAGAGATCGAGTTGCTTGCGGATCGGGAGCAAGAGCCCCCACAGCGTCACGTGGTCGGGAACGTTGGGTGGATCGCCGACCGCTCCAAAGTAGATCGCATCGAAGCGCCGGAGCTGCTCGACACCGTCCGGAGGCATAAGTGCGCCCGTCTGTTGGTAAAAGTCGGATCCCCACGGGAAGAGGTGCCAGTCGAGTTGGGCCTCCTGCGCAACGGCAGCTTCCAGGACGCGCTGACCGACCGGAATGACCTCCTTGCCGACGCCGTCACCCGGAATCACCGCGATGCGAAACCGCTGCATACGGCCTCCTCTTTCGCACACGATCCCTCGAGCCGCGTGGTCCTCGTCGGCTGCATCATACCCATTGCCGGGTCGATCGGGAACGCAAAGGTTTCAGCTCGGGCTCGCGATCGCGCGGCGGAACGCGTCGGCTGCTTCCTCGCTGCGGACGACGAAGACGACCCGCTCCGGCAAGGCTGCTCCGCTCGTAGCATGGTCGCGGGCGGCACGGACCATCGCTGCCGCGCAGGTGACGAGATCGAGGCCACCCACACCTGTTCCGAGTGCCGGGAAGGCGACGGAGCCCAAGGAACGCTCGGCGCACCGCTCGAGCGCGGCGCGGGTGGCAGCGTAGACGGTCTCTGAGGTGGCGGGGATCATGGCGCCGCGTTCGTCGTAACCCATCGCAGCGGCATGGATGACTGCTGCAAAGGGGAGCCGTCCCGCCGTGGTCACGACGGCTTCCCCGACCGAGATCGGCCCTTGGGCGACTGCTTCGCGCTCGATCTCCTCGCCGCCCGCTCGCTTGATCGCACCGGCAACGCCGCTGCCCATCCATAGCTGAGAATTCGCCGCGTTCACGATCGCTTCCGTATAGACTGCCGTGATGTCGCCAACCTGGACCTCGAGAAGCGGTCCCGCCATGCCGCCACCTCCTGGTCGAAAACGAGTCGAGTCGGACGTCGCTCGTATCCTATCCTGTTTGCTGGGTAGAGTGGGACGCCTGAGCTGCCTCGGGGCTGTACCAACCGCGGTAACGGGACCTCTGGACAAGATCCTCGGTTCATGCCTGAATACACCGGTGGTGGAGCGATGTTGGCGAGCAGGGAGGCGAGCGTGGACTTCTCTCTCACGGCTGAGCAGCGTGAACTCCAGGAGCGAGCGCGGCGATTCGCGGAAACGGTCGTGAAGCCAGTAGCAACCTATTACGACCAGGAGGAGCGACATCCGCACGAGTTGATCGTGCGCGCTCGCGCTGAGGGGTTGACCGAAATCACGATTCCGCGTGAGTACGGCGGGCGCGGCCTCGGCGTGTTGGAACTCGTCCTCGTCGCTGAGCAACTGGCCTGGGCATGTGCGGGATTCACCGCTGCGGCCTGCTCGAGTTGCCTGGCAGGCGAGCCGATCGTCATCGCGGGAAGCGAGGAACAGAAGCGACGATGGCTCCCGCGCTTGGCGGCGGGTGAGTATGCGAGCTTCGCCTTGACCGAGCCGGACGCGGGTTCCGATGTCGCAGCGCTCGCTACCCGCGCAGAGCGACGCGGTGATGTGTCTGTCCTCAATGGTCACAAGCGGTGGATCGGCAATGCACCCATCGCGAGTTTCTTCGTGGTTTTCGCGGAGACCGATCCGCAAGCCGGGCACAACGGCATCAGCGTCTTCGTCGTGGAGCGCGAGTCGGCAGGCATCGTCACGCGACCACTCCGCAAGCTGGGGCAGCGGGCGATCTCCAATGGGGAAATCGAGTTCCACGACGTCGTTGTCCCAGCCAACCAACGGATCGGCCGCGAGGGTGAAGGCTTCGCGATCGCGATGCAGACGCTGCGCCGAACGCACCCTATGGTCGCAGCGTTCGGTGCAGGGATCATTCGACGCTGCCTCGACGAGTCGCTGGCTTATGGACAGCAGCGGCGCACGATGGGACAACCGATCATCCGCCACCAGGCCATCGGCCACAAGTTAGCCGACATGCAGATTCGTTTGGAGGCTGCGCGGCAGCTGACCTATCTGGCTGCCTGGCTGGCGGATCAGGGGGAGGACAACACGATGGCAGCTGCCGTCGCCAAGGCATTCGCTGCCGATAGCGCGACGTGGGCGGCGACCGAAGCGGTACAGGTGTTCGGTGGGAACAGTTACAGTCCTGACTACCCGGTCGAGAAACTGTTCCGCGATGCCAAGCTCTTGCAAATCTACGAGGGTACCAGCGAGATTCAACGCAATATCATCGTGCGCGAACTCGTTCGCTGGTCTCGCGGGAAGAATCGGCGTCCAGGAGAAGAACCCCTCGAGTGAGCGGAGCAGTCGCCGGCGGCGCCTGATCGCTCGTGATCGGTAGGTTGCCCGCAGCGCATGCATGAAGACACCATTGCGATCGGCACAGCTTGCCGCCGAGAGGAGCAGTGATCGACTCACCCATCCGGGGAGAAAGAACGATGCCCGAGCAGTGGATGTTGCACTGTCACGACTGCGGCTGGAGCAGTTCACTCGTCGTGACGTTGTGGCGCTGCCCGGCGTGCGGGGGACTCCTCCTCCTGCAGTCGGAAGTCCGGATAGGGCGACGAACTGTTCATCGAGACGATCCGACGCTCTGGCGGTATGCCGCTTGCCTACCGGTTCCGCGACCAGCGCGGTCGCTCGGTGAGGGGATGACACCGTTAGTCGCTGGAGAGTTGGAGGGACGACCGGTTCTCTTCAAGTTGGACTTCCTGCTCCCGACCGGCTCCTTCAAGGATCGGGGAGCCAGCTTGCTGGTGGCGGCTATGGCGACAGCTGGTGTGCGGGCGCTCGCGGTCGATTCGTCCGGCAATGCCGCGGCGGCCTTCGCAGCCTATGCGGCGCTGCATGGACTGGAAGCACTCGTCTTCGCACCGGCCGGTACCTCGCCAGCCAAGCTCGCCCAGGCGCGTGCCTACGGTGCGAAGGTAGCGCTCGTCGAGGGCTCGCGCGAGGCGGTGGCTCGTGCTGCCCAGCAGGCAGCCGAGCAGCCAGGAGTGGCCTACGCCAGTCACAACTGGCATCCGCTCTTCGTCGAGGGGACGAAGACCTGGCTCCTGGAAGTCTGGGAACAACTCGGCTACCGCTAGCCGGCTGCCTGTTTCCTCCCAGTGGGAGGCGGGAGCATGCTCGCTGGTGCGGCGCTGGCGGGGCGTGCGCTCGGCGCGCGCGGACCGCTGCTCGTGGCAGCGCAACCGGAGGCGTGCGCGCCGCTCGCCCGCGCCTGGACGCAGCCGGGGCGTCGGCTGGAAGCGGTACACGCTGGCCCGACCATCGCTGAAGGGGCGCGGATCGCGGCACCACCACGCGGGTCGTTCCTGCTGACCATGCTCGAGGAGAGCGGTGGCTGGCCGGAGGCGATCGCGGAAGCGGAGCTGATCGACACGACGCGCCAGCTGTGGCGACGCGGCCTGTATGTCGAGCCGACTGCTGCGCTCGGTGCTGCCGCCTTCCGCCGGGCAGTCCGCCGCGGGTGGGAACCCCTTGGCCCGGTCGTCATCCTGCTGACCGGCAGCGGGCTCAAAGCGAGCAGCGTGGTGGAGCAGCTTTTAGAAACGTCATGAGAAGTGTTCCGGGAGAACCCTCCGGCGCCTGATCCCAAGGAAGATGAAAAAGCTGTCGTGGATCAACAGCTCGAACGCGATCGTGTGGCCCAGCGGTGAGAGACAAAAAACGCGGTTCCGACGAGCCAGCCGGTTCCCGCTCGCTCCGTCAGCCGTGTCGAGGTTTCACCCCCTCACTCGGCGCCGGATTCGGCGATCGCCTCGCACGTTCCAGGGCCGTGCGTGACATCGTCCGATCCGGTTGTCCGGTACGGTCACCCAGCGTACGCTGGGTGCCTCCGAGCGGGTCGTTACCGACTCCTCGGAACCGCACCTTTAGTACACCACATTCGTGCTCCGTTGTCAAGGGGGAAAGCAGGACATTTTCGGCGAGCGTCGCCGTCGTTCGATAACCTGTCCGCAGTGCCCGATGCGCTGAGGAGACAGTCGTACCGGACCGATCTCTGGTGCATCGCGCGCCCAGCAGTGTGACGAGGTCGATCGGTCGCGACGGACGGCTGCTGCCTGGAGCATGCGGTCACGAGCCGCCGCGGAAGGTCCGGATATACGCCAGCAAGGCCTGAAGGTCGGGTTCGGACAGCAGGCTCTCCGGATAGGCGGGCATACCCTCGTCGGTACCCTCGCGGATGGCGCGGACGGCGCGTCGATCTGTTGCCCGGAGCTGAAGCCGGCCCGCTGCATTGCCTCCTGCGCCATGGCAGTTGCTGCAGCCGAGCGCGATGTAGAGAGCCGCCCCCCGTGCCACCGCGCCGCCGGCAGGATCTGCCTTCGCCAGGTCGTCACTCGACGGTTGTGGGACGGCGGGAAGCGCGCCGCTCGAACCAGACCCCAAGCTGCGGAGATAGGCAACGACGGCCCAGATCTGCTCCTCGCTGAGGCGATCCTGGAAGCCCGGCATACCCGTGAAGCTGAGACCGTTCGCGATGATCCAGTACAGTTCGGTATCGCTCCGTGCCTGGGTGTCGGCGTCGTTCAGGGCGCTTGCCTCTGGATACGAGAGCGTACCGAGCCAACCTTTCCCGTCCGCGTCGGCACCGTGGCACTGCGAACAGGCACCGAGGTAGACGATCCGCCCAGTCTCGACCGCCCGTGCCCCCAGCGGGGGGCGAGTCGGGATGGCCTGTGCCCCTCGGGCGGCCGCGCGCTCGACGAGCGCCCGTGCCAGGCGACGCTCGCCGGGAAGATCGCTCCGATGAGCGAACAACCGTGGCGCGAGTACCCATCCCGCGATACCGAGGAGCAGGAGCGTCGCCATCATCCCGGCGAAGAACCAGGCGATGCGGCCGGCCCAAGCTCGGCGAATCGTTCGCTGTGTCTCTCCGTTCCCGACTCGGTCCACCGTACGGCTCCATCTTCACCCGCGGTGACTGCTTGCGACAAGTATAGTTAGCGGTCGGTAAACGCTGGGTAAACCGGCATCGAGCACCGGCAAATACCGTGTGGGGCGTCACCGTCCTCGGTGCGGTATCATCGGACAATCCAACGTGACTGGCCGAGCGGGGTGTCGGCATGCCGCTCAGTGATGCTGACCTGGAGCGTCGACCAGCGCGAACGAGCGCTATCCGGGCATTGGCTGGCTGGCGGGCCGCGATCGCGTACATCACCTCGGTGCTCTGGCCGGGAGCAGGTCATTGGATCGCCGGGCGCCCGTGGCGCGGGCTCGCCCTCGGCGTCCCGCCCGCGCTCGCGCTCGGTTTTCTGCTCTGGCAGGCGAGCCAGCTTCCCGGTTGGGGAGTCACCTGGTTGCTGCGCCCGAGCGTTCTGCGCGGCTTGATGATCGGGAACATCGTTCTGGGCAGCTACCGGACCGTCGCACTGCTCGACCTCGTGCGCATCGCCCTCGCTGGGCGGAGTCGAAGCTGTGCGGGGAAACGCGGACCGTACTTGGTGCTCGCAGCGCTGCTCGTGGGGTCGGTGGTCACGCCGCACGCTGCGGTTGGCTTGGTGCTCACCCGCTGGTCGCACTTCCTCGATACGTCGTTCCCCGCTGCAGCCGAAAGCTCGATCCAGCCTTTACCCATCGATGCGTTGCCAGCTGGTCCGCGGAACTCGACGCTCGCCCCGGCACGAGCGACCTCGGTGGTGCCCACGCCGAGTCCCGTTTCCACTCGTACGGTGCTGCTACCGCCAGTCCGCGAGCTGCCCCCGGCGCAGCGGATCGCGTCCACACCGCGAGCGGAGGCTTCTCCAACGGTACCGGTTCTGCAGCGGGCCGCCACCGCGATCGAACCTGTCCTCGCCGACGGTCGGATCGTCGTGCTCCTGGTCGGTACGGATGCCGGGCCGGGGCGATGGAGCGCTCGTGCTGACACGATCGTCATCGTTGCCCTCGATGTGGAGTCCGGGCGCGGCGGGCTGTTCGGGGTGCCTCGCAATCTGGTCGGACTCCCCATTCCGCGAGAACTGGCGGATCTGTATCCGGACGGCTCTTGGCCAGGATTGGCCAACGCGCTGTATACGCTCGGGTTGCAGCGAGCCGAGCGGTTCCCGAACGCCGTCGATCCGGGCGCGGCTGCACTCGCGCGCTCCCTGGAGCAGCTGATCGGCATGCCGATCGACTACAGTGTGGTGGTGGACATGGGTGGCTTCGTGCGCGTGGTGGACGCGCTGGGAGGCGTGACCATCGATGTCCCGCAGCCGGTCTCGACGTGGCTGTCGCCACCCTTGCCCGGTGAAGACTGGGTGTACTACGAGATCCCGGCCGGCCGGCAGCATCTCGATGGACATGAAGCGCTCGCCTACGCACGCTCGCGCACGGGGACGAGCGACTACGACCGGATGCAACGCCAGCGCTGCTTGCTCGGCGCGCTCTGGCGCCAAGCAGACTGGCCGACGGTGCTGTTTCGGTTACCGCAGCTGCTCGCCGCGGTCGAAGGGGCTGTGCGCACCGATATTCCCCGCGAGGCATTGCCCCAGCTCGTCCAGATGGCACTCGGTGTGCGCGCCGAGGCGATCGTGACGCTCGGCTTCACTCCTCCACGGTATGTCGCTGGCTGGGCACCCGGTGGGTACCCGATTCCGGACCGTGACCGGATTCGAGATGCGATCGAGGACGCGCTCGCTGGGTCGGGCGAACCGGAACCAGAGACGCGTCTGGCGAGTAGCTGTTCCTGGTCACCCTGACGTCGTGCCGGAGTGCTTGCCCCGGCGCCGAGCGGTCAGCAGCAGGCCGCCAGTCAGGAGTGCGAGACCGAGCGCAACAACTATCCCTGAGCTGCCTGCCTGCGGCTGCCCAGAGCGTGGCGCGACCTGGAATGGTGGGGTGGCGCGTGGCGTGCTCACCGGTGTCGGCGTCGTGACGGGGCCTGCTGTCGGGCTCGGCGATGACACGACCGTTGGGACAGCGGTCGGAACGGGTGTGGCCGTGGCTACTGGGGGTGAGGGCGTCGGTTGAGCGGTCGGTGCAGGAGTCGGTGTCGTTCGTTCGGCCACCTGGATCGTCCCCTGCATCCCGAGTGCCCGATGGTTGCCGACTGGGCAGTACATTTCCCAGTTACCTGACGCATCGAAGGTGAACGTGACCCGTCGCGTCTCGCCAGCCAAGAGATTCGTCGCGAACAACCGCTGTTCGATCCCGCGGGATTCCAGTTCCACCACCAGATTGTGTTGTGCTCCACCAGCGTTGGTCACGACGAACGTGACAGGCTCTCCGAGTGGCACTGTGATCGATGCTGGGGTGATGGTGAACTCAGTGAGCGTGATCGCCACGCTCGTGTCCGGTGCCGTCGCCAGGAACGAGCGACCTCGTGCTGGCGCGTCGAGTGCCCACGCGACGGATCGCGGTGCGACGAGCAAGCCGAGCGTGAACAGCAACGCGAGCAGGAACGTCTGTTGCCGGGTGAAGCGTCCCACGGAGCACCTCCCCTTGCGTCGGAGATGGGCATGAGCGTGTTCCGTGGACGATACGTTGGAGAAGCCCGGGTGGATTGTCGGTGAGATGGTTCAGCGAGCGCCCGGCACCGTCATACCGAGTGCCTGGAGGAGAAGCGTCGTGGCGAGATAGAGCAAGATCAGGATGAGGATGCGACGGAGCCACAAGCCGCGGACGTGCCGTCCCAACCGCGAGCCGATCTGCGATCCGAGGAAGACGCCGATCACTGAGGGGACTGCGACCTGCGGAACGAGAAGGTCGTTGGCATAGTAGAGCAACACGCTTCCGACCACCGTTACCCCGATCATATACGCACTGGTCGCGGCGGCTGCCTTGACGGGAACACGCATGAGCGTGTTCATCAGTGGAACTTGCATGAAGCCGCCGCCCACTCCGAGAAGGCCTGAGAGGAAGCCAGCGAAAGTGCTCGCTGCGGTACCCAATGCGACACGCTGTGGGATGTAACGCACCACGGTACCGGCGGCTGGGTCGTAGAACGCTCCGCCAAGAGACTGGCGATCGGCACCACTCGTGATCGGGTCACTGCTGGCCCGTCGCGAGCTGAGGAGCGCGATCATCCCGTACAGCGCGAGAGCAAAGACGAGTCGTAGGACATCGACCGGCGCGATCGAGACCAGCACGGCGCCAGCGATCGCCCCGAGCGTGGTGGCGATCAGTAAGACGAGTGCTAACCGGATATTGACCATGCGGTGTTTCAGGTATACGGATGCACCACCGAGTGAGTTCACGATCACGGCCAGTGCGCTGGCAGCGATCGCTGTCTTTATGGGGACACCCAGAAAGGCTGAAAAGATCGGTACCATGAAAACGCCGCCGCCGAGCCCGACCATCGCGCCCAGTGTCCCCGACAACGCAGCGACGATCAAAACGGCGAGTTCAGCCAGGTGACTCATGTCACCGTTCAGCGAACGAGCGGGCGACCGGGAGGGCGGCAACCACCACGAGGACCGTGAATGCCAACAACGCGGTCCGCCGATCACCAGAACGGGCGCAGCTGGCGATGATCAGGACAAGGCCGGCAACCGGCCCCAGGGTTACGACGAGGAGCGCTGCAGTTTCGAGCGCCGCTGGATCGCCAGCCGTCAAACGTGAAACCAGTCCGGAAAGCGGGACCGTTTGTGTTTCCAACTGGCGATCCTCGATCAAGTCGAGGGCGGTGCCGACGGCGAGGACAACGAGCACGATCGCAAGCCAGAACCGATAAAGGCGAGCCAGTCGATCGGACAAGTGTCCCAAGGTTTCCTCGTCGCAACGAGTCGTGTCGTCGCTCGTTCGTCTCGTCGAGGCTTCTTGCCGGGCCACCGAGTGCTCCGCGAGCAGTCCGAACGCCTCCCGGCGTGCGATCGTAACACAAAATGCACGAGCGATCGCTCGCTGAGAGACACCCTCATTCATCGACCGATGCTGCCCGTGAGTCCGAGAAGCAAGACTGTGAAGACGATCGCGGAAATGGCGACGAAAACAAAGTCCCGCTTCAAGACGAAGAGTACCAGCATGAGCGCGACCCGCAGGAGCGGGGTGAGGATCAAGACGAGGATCCCCAACCGCATGACGTCGTCCGGTCGAGCGGTCGAGATGCTGCGAACCATCGCGGGAAGGGTGGTCGCGAATGTTTCCGAACGTAAGCTGAGGAGTTCCTGGAGCGACTGTGGGTCGCCAGGCTGAGGACCGCGGAGAACGAAGAGCAAGAAGCCGGCAGCACCGATCGCGGCAGCGCAAAGCACACCCCAACGCAAAACGCGGGTGACGAGAAGATCGATATGTTCTCGAGTCGAATCAGGTCGAATCGATGATGCTGCCTGAGCTGCTGTCTTGTCGAGTGCCATATCACCACACTGCGATTCCGCGTAACAGCATCTGCACTGCGATGATGAGCAGAGTGGGTATGAAGAGTTGCCGAACGCGTCGGTTGGTCAAGCGGAGCAGGAGTTGCGCTCCGACCAGCGTTCCAGCGAGCACGCCGAGCATCACCGGGGTCGCGATGATCGGGACGACGTCGCCGCGCCAGAAATAGACCCCAGCACCGGCCGCCGCGGTCACACCGATCATGAAGTTGCTGGTCGCGGTCGAGACTTTCATCGGCATCCGCATGCCCCAGTCCATGGCCAGAACTTTGAGTGCTCCGGCACCGAGGCCGAGCAGCGCCGACGCGAGGCCGACGATGAACATCATCGCGAAGCCGACTGGTACGCGAGTCACCTCGTACGTCACCACGCGGCCGAGCGCGCGATCTGGGTAGGCTCCGCCGAGGTGGAGCCGCCGCGCGAACCAGTCCGGTCGGACCTGGGAAGGTACTTTTTCGCCGAGTCGGCGTGCCATGGGGCCGAGCGACAGAAGAAGGAACCCTGCGAAGAGAAAGTACAGCGCGCGACTCGGTAGGAAGGGTGCGAGGAGCGCACCCAGCACAGCACCGGTGCTCGTCGCCAACTCGAGCAGGATAGCGGCTCGCACATTGGTCAAATGGTCACGGACGTAGGCAGCTGCGGCTCCGCTCGAGGTGGCGATGATGGAGACAATGCTCGCGCCGATGGCCAAATGGATGTCGAGACCGAAGACGGGAGGCAGGACCGGTACGACGAGGATCCCGCCCCTAAGCCGATGAGTGAGCCGAGCAAGCCAGCAAAAAAGGAGACGAAGAAGAGAATCAACGCGAAGAGCTCGATTCCGGCCATCGTTTCCTCCGATCACCGTACCGAGGTTCGCTGCCCTTCTTCGCCGGCTTTAGTGGTGCACGATCTGGCTGTTCGGCCAGTACAGCTTGCTCATTCCAGGCCGATCACCATGGCGGGATAGTAGGGATTGGCACCGCCATGCAGCATGCCTTCGTCGTCGCGCAGAATACCGACCGGGCTGGCGAATGGCACGTCCGCGAAGTCTTCTCGGACGACCTGGAGCGTGTGGCTTCGTTCGCGCAGTCGGGCGATCACCGCTTCCGGGATCCGGCTGCTAACGGCTGTTGGTTGCACGCTGCAATCGACGCGCGGTGCAGAGATGGCGGCCTGGATTCCCATGCGGTGATCGACCACGTTGCTGCTGATCTGGGCGATCGCGTTGATGATGCGCCGACCACCCATCGCACCGAGCGCGAGCAGGAACTGGCCACCGGTGAACACCAGCGTCGGCGTCATGTTGGCGAGCGGGCGCTTGCCGGGCGCGATCGAGTTGGCACGGCCCGGCTCCGGATCGAACCAGAACATCCCGTTGTTCATCAAAATGCCCGTTCCCGGTGCGACGATGCGTGACCCCCAGGCCGAGAGCAGCGTCTGTGTCAGCGTGACGGCATTGCCCCATCGGTCGACCACGCAAATGTGTGTGGTCGAGCCTGCACCGTAGTTGGGGAGCGACCGCTCAAAGACCTGTTCGATTCCGAGCCGGGATGGCTGCCCCGGCTCGATCCTGGTGCGGGCGTCCTCACCGATCTCCTGTGCTCGCTCGCGAGCATAGGATGGGTCGGTGAGTGCATCGACCGGTACCGGGACGAAATCGGGGTCCGCAAGGTAGGTGAAACGATCCACGAAAGCTTGTCGGAACGCCTCGATGAGTATGTGAAGTGTTCGGTCAGTATTGTGCCCGCTGGCGCGGAGGTCGAAGCAGTCCATGATGTGTAGGGACTCGAGGAGAGTCGCGCCACCGCTGGGAGCAGGTGCCGTCGCGACCCGACAGGCGCGATAGCGACCCCAGAGTGGCTCAGCGATGCGCACGCGGTAGCGTGCGAGATCCTCCTCCGTGAGGATCGCTCCGAGACTGCGCAGACCCTCGATCAGTGTCTTGCCGAGTTCACCTCGATAGAACGTCTCGGCACCGCGACGAGCAATCGCTTCCAGCGAGCGAGCGAGGTCCGGCTGGCGCAGCATGGTCGGCTGGAGCCCAGTGAACACCGGGAGCGGTAAGCCATTGCGCGTGAAGATCGCTCGTGTACTGGGGTACCGTGCCAGGAGTTCGGCATCCTGGGCCATCTCCAAGCTCGTATGCCAGCTCACAGGGAAACCTTCGCGGGCCAGGCGGATTGCAGGCTGGAGGAGTTCCGCGAGCGGGCGCGTCCCCCAGCGTTCGGCCGTGGTGGCGAGACCGGCGACGGTGCCGGGAACCGCGATCGCCAAGGGGCCGTGTACATTCGCATCGCCTTCGACCGCTCGCCAGCCGAAACGTGTCGCGCTCGTGCCCGGTAGCAGGGTATAGAGGTCGGGGCGCGCAGCTAGCGGTGCGCACATCCCGAAGTCGAGGGCGATCGTGTCGCCTGTTGCTGCCAAGTGGACGAGCATCAGCCCACCGCCACCGATCCCGCTCATGAACGGCTCGACAACGCCGACCGCGAAAGCGGTTGCGACCGCAGCGTCGATCGCATTTCCCCCGTCCTCGAGCACGCTCGCTCCCACTTCCGCCGCGATTTCGTGCTTGGCCGCCACCATCCCTCGCGTACCGAGCGCTTCCTGTCGATCGATGATCCACTCGCTCCGGCTCATGTCCCCCTCCATCCGCCAAGTGACGAATCCTGACCAGACTACTGCTGCATCTGCTGAGCGGCAAGGGAGGCACCAGCGTTCGTTCCCTGCATTGCTGGGTGAGGCGGGAAGGAGATAACGCGCGAGTCTTCTGGGATGCGTACTCGCCTTGCAGTGTTCGGTGAGACGACCGCGATCGTGTCATCGCTGCATGGTGGAACAAGTCGAATCGCTTGCAGGTGTCGGGCTTCATGGCTCCGTTGCCAACCAGGTCGGTCGCGGCGCGGGACGAATCGAGACTGCGCTCGGCTGGATAGCAGGCTACTGGGGGATACGCCCGGAACCCGCTCGGCCGAATGCGGAGGTCTGTCCTTTCTGTTCGGCGCTCCTCACACAGGGTACTGCGTGCCACGAGCGGGTTCTATCGGAGCATGTCGTGCTCGCTTCCTTGACAGCCGCGAGCGACCGGGGTACGCTGCACGTGGCAGAACATTTGTGCGCCTGGGGGTGCCATGGCGAGCCGAGACCAAGAGGAGCAGCGGCTACCGGTCATGCAACCGCCGCTCTTCGAACTGGGAAGCGATGGCAAGCTGCGGGGAGCGGTCGGGTTCCTGCCAGTCTTGACACCCGATTCCTCGCTCGACGTGGCGCGCTTCTGGTTTCGCCGGTATCTCGAGCAGTCCGGTCATCCCCCCAATACGGTCAAATCGTACAGTTATGATCTGGCGGTCTTCGAATCGCTCGTCGGCCCGAAGCCGATCCGGGAGATCGACGAGCGAGACGTGGCGACTTTTCTGAACGAGAGCCGCGGACGGTCGACGCGCAAGCGGCGATTGACGACGCTCTCGACGTTTTACAAATTCTTGATCACTCGTGCCAAAGTGGTCGAGATCGATCCGACTGCTGCGTTCTACTCGGATCGTATCCCGCTCAAGACACCGCAACCGTTGTTTGCCGACGAACAGGAGCGCTTGCTCGAGGCTGCTGCTGCCGAAGGACCACGAACGCACCTGGCGATCTGGCTGATGCTGCGACTCGGCCTCTCCCGTCACGAGGTGATCGCGCTCCGCGCTGCCCACATCGACTGGAGCGATCCCGAACACCCGATCGTCTACGTCTTCGCTGAGCAACCGAAGCGCCGACTGCGCGAGCGCAAGCTGGCAGCCAATCGGGAGCTGACCGAGATCTACCACCAGCTAGTGGAGGAAGAAGGCCCACAGGACCGGCTCGTGCCGATCCTGCCACAGTCGCTCAACAAGATGGTTGAGCGAGTGACGAAGGCAGCCGGGATCGAGAAGCTGGTGACACCCCAGACGCTGCGCCACACCTTCGCTGTCGAGCAAGCCAAACGTGGTGCCACCGAGGACGAGCTCCTGGAACTTCTCGGGCTAGCGGACGATGCACGGAACCGGCTGAGCGTGCAACGCTATCTCCGCTTGGCGGCTCCGCCGCTCGAGCCCCGCGGGGTGACGAGCGAGCGGAACGCTCGTTAAAGGCGTTCGCAGAGCGGGAGCTGAGCGAGGACGACATCCAAGGCCATCGGCAAGGGCTGCGCATTGTCGACGACGAGATGGCGTAGCCCGGGGATCGGTTCCATCCGCTCACCATACCGTGCACGTTGCTCGAGGTAGATCGCCCAGGTCGCCTCGCTCACCTGCCCAGGTTCCTGTGCACGGTAGCGCAATCGCTTTTCGACCACCTCGGCTGGACAGCGGCACTCGATGAGGATCGGTGTTGCGCCGTGCTCCACCGCGACCGCAACGGCGTGCTCGCGCCAGTGCGTGTCGAGGAAGGTCGCATCGAGCACGACCGACCGGCGGCTCGCCAGTTCCTGGCTGGCCTGGGCAAAGAGATACTCATAGGTCGCGCGCGTCAACTCAGGCCCGTAGATCTCCGCACCGTAAGGAAGCTCTTGTCGGCGCTCCAGCGGTATCCCCGCGAGCTGCTTGCGGACGACATCGGACGAGTGGACGGTGATGCCTAGACAACGACTCAGCCGCCGAGCGAGCGCGCTCTTTCCCGTACCGGACAAGCCCCCGACCAAAATCAAAAGCGGCTCGCTCGGCTGCACGAGGTATGACGTAGCCAGATCGATGTATCGCTCGGCGTGGGTGCGCAATGCGGCGTACTCGTCGCTTTCCGGCGCGAGCTCGTCGAGGCGGAAGCAGTTCACTTTGGCCCGCACGTGCGCTCGATAGACGCTGTAGTAGTGGACGAGCAGGGGCAGTTCCGGGTCATCGAGCGCATCACTGGCACGGAGGACGAGCCATCGACCTTTCTCGCTCTGCCCGTGATGATCGAAGTCCATGCTGAGAAAGGCAAGATCGACGGCGACATCGCCGCAGCGGAGCCGCGGATTGAACTCGATACAGTCGACGATCTGGAATCGGTACGGGTTTTCTGCCTCGACGAAGACGTGGGCGAGGTGAAGGTCCCCATGTCCTTGGACGATCCGACCCTCGGTGATCCGGCGTTGGAACAGATCGAGTCGCTCGCGGAGAAAACGCTCGCTGCTCGTCGCGATCCAGTGGTGTTGGATCGGTGCCAGGACGATCCCGATGTAGGGCTCGGTCTGTTCCAGGTTCTCGCGGATGTTGAACCAGACTGCTTCCGGTGTTCCCCAACGGTCGATTTCCGGGCCGCGAGCGTCATCGCGATAGAAGGCAGCGAGTCGTTCCGCCAGCGCGGCCACGAGTTCGGGCGAGACGGCGTTCCGCTGGAGGAGCCGGAGGAGCGTCTGCTCGAAGTCCAGCCGGCGCATCTTGACCGCGTACTCGACGACCTCACCCTCCCGCTCGACATGCAGGTGGGACCCCAGACATGTAATCGGAACCACGCCGAGGTAGACTCCGTCACTCAGCCGCTGGTTGAGAAGGACTTCCTGCTCGCAAAAGAACCGCCGCCGCTCGAGGGTGGTGAAGTCCAGGAAGCCGAAATTGACTGGCTTCTTGACTTTGTAAGCATAGGGGCCGGCGAGAAACACGAGCGAGATGTGCGTTTCCTCGACCTCGACGCGCTCGATGGGGAACGGATACGCGTCAGGGCGACTGAGTTCGCTGAGAAGCCAAGCGCGGTGAACGCGCAGTTCGTCCTCGTACACCGATCACCCTTCCTCCACGCTCTTGAGGCAACCGTAGCTGATCGAGCGAGCCGTGGCAAGGAGGCGCGATTCGAGGTGAGCGAGGGTGATGGTCGCACGGGGTGGACGAGCCCCAGGTCGTCGTTTCGGCAAGGACCAAAAAGAAGCACTGGTGCTCGCCTTTCACGCACGTGACATCCTCCAACGGCGCGATTTGGTATCGTCGGTCCAGTCGTGCGGAGAGGGGAGGTAGGCGATGCGTGTGCGATTCCTCGCCATTCTGCTCGCTCTCGGCGGATTCTTGCTGCTCTTAGCCCCTCCTGCCGCGATGGCGGCGGAACTGTCGGCAGGGCCGGCGGTGACCATCTCCCAGGGAGAGCGGATCGACGACGATCTCTACGCTGCGGGAAGCACGGTCGACATCGCTGGCGAGGTGACCCGCGACGTCTCCGCAGCAGCCTCGAGCGTCGTGATGAGCGGGCGTGTGGGTGGCGATGCGACACTAGTAGCCGGCACGATCCGCGTCGATGGGCCGATCGCGGGGAGCCTCCGCGTCGCTGGCGGAACGGTCGAGGTAACCGCGCCCATCGGGTGGGACCTGGCGATCCTCGGGGCAGGGAGCGTGTCCGTCGCTCGATCGGCGACCGTCGGGCATGACGTCGCCGCGATCGGTGCGGGAACGATCACGATCGACGGTCGGGTCGATGGGGACATTCGCGGATCGGTCGGGACGCTGATCGTGGGGGGACAAGTGAACGGGGATATCGACGTCGATGCCGAGCGTATTGAGATCCGCGATGGTGCCGAGGTGCGGGGAGCGCTCCGCTATCGGGCTCCACAACCCGCGACCATTGCGCCGGGCGCGCGAGTACTCGGCCCGCAGGAGCATACGCCCCGGCCGGCGGCCACAGGGCGAGAACCGGAAACGGCTCTCGATCGGGCGATCGACTGGGTGATGACCGTGTTGCTCCGGTTGAGCTGGGCGATCGTCGCTGGAACGTTGCTCATCCTCCTGCTCCCGCAGCAGACGTCCCGCGCGACGGATATGCTGCGTGTCGCTCCCCTGCCCACGGTCCTCTGGGGAATCGCGTCGCTGGTCGTGGTGCCGATCGCTACGCTCATTTTGCTGGTGACGATCATCGGGATTCCGGCTGCACTTCTCCTGTTGGGGACCTGGCTGGCTGTTCTGTATTTGAGCCAAGTGTTGGTGGGGATCGCGCTGGTGCGTCTGTTGCCGGTTCGATCCTTCCGGGGAGATCGTCGCCTTACCTTGTGGCTCAGCATGCTGGTCGGGACGACGGCTGTCCTTCTCTTCCGTATGCTGCCGCTTCCCTTCGGTTGGACGTTCTGGTGGAGTCTCGTTATCGGTGTCCTCGGACTCGGAATGGCCTGGACAGCATTTTCCGGCTGGGGACTGCCGGCCTCGATCAGCGCGACCAGCCCAACGCTGACGGCGCCACAGCCGCTGGAACAGGCGGAGCCACGTCTCCTGACTGGTGAGGGTGCACCGAGCCCCGCGTCCGAGGACTCCTCGGAGCGACCGAATGAGGAGCGCTGAATGATCGATCGCCTTCTCCTCCGCGGCATGGAGTTCTATGCCTATCACGGCGTGCATCCCGAAGAGCGACGTCTCGGTCAGCGTTTCGTCGTCGATCTTGAAGTGGAGCTGGATCTCGTTCCGGCGGGGAGGAGCGATACGCTCGAGGCCACCGTGAACTACGGCACGCTGTACCATACCGTCCGAGCGATCGTCGAGGGGGAGCCGCGTCAGCTCATCGAGGCGGTCGCTGAGGCGATCGCTCGGACGATTCTCGCGGACTATCCGCTCGTCCAGGCGGTGACGGTGCGGGTCTGGAAGCTGGCACCACCGATCGCGGGGGCGCATCTCGAGCGAGTCGGGGTCGAAATTCGTCGGGTACGGGATGTGTGACGCGGATGCAGGAGGGAACACCGTGTCGAGTGCTGCAGTCGAGGTACCACGTGTGGACTCTCCACCTTTCGATCGTTGGCCATGGGGGCGTCGCACCTTCGTGATGGGGATCATCAATGTGACGCCCGATTCGTTCAGTGGTGATGGGCTCGTCGATCGGCTGGAAGAGGTCGTGGAGCGTGCCCGCGCGATGGAGGAAGCGGGAGCCGACATCCTCGATGTCGGTGGTGAATCGACGCGCCCGGGCCACACGCCCGTTCCGGCCGAGGAAGAGCTGCGGCGGGTCATCCCAGCGATTCGGGCGATCCGCGCTGCGCTGCCGGACATCCCGATCTCGATCGACACCTCCAAGGCGGTGGTCGCCGAGGCGGCTCTGGCTGCGGGTGCGACGATGATCAACGACGTACGGGGCTTGACTGGTGATCCAGCGATGGCGTCACTGGCGGCTCAGGCAGGGGTTCCGGTCGTCATCATGCATGACCTGGAAATCCGTCGTCCCGAGGAACTCATCCCGCGACTGGTGCGAGAACTGGCGCAGCGGATCGATCGTGCCTTGGCTGCGGGCGTGAAATGGGAGCAGATCATCATCGATCCAGGATTCGGTTTCGGCAAGGAACCGGAACTCAATCTGTTGCTGCTCCGTCGTCTCCGCGACTTGACGGTGCTGGGGCGCCCGCTCCTAGTCGGGACATCGCGCAAACGCACGATCGGGTATGTTTTGGGAACGCCACCAGAGGATCGGCTCGAGGGGACTGCGGCGACTGTCGCACTCGCGATCGCCAACGGCGCTGACATCGTCCGCGTGCACGATGTTGCGGCGATGGTACGGGTTGTACGGATGAGCGATGCAGTGGTGCGTGGAACGTGGTGATCGTTGCAATCGGCTTGGGCAGCAACCTGGGTGACCGGCGCAAGCTGCTGCGCGACGCGGTCCGCAGGCTCGATGCGGTCGGGGAGCGGCTGAGCGTCTCATCCCTTTACGAGACAGAGCCGGTTGGCTTTCGGGAACAGCCCTGGTTCCTGAATGCGGTCGTCCTCCTGGAGACGAACAGCGATCCGCTGTCGTTGATGCAGGTGCTGTCCGCACTCGAACGACGAGCTGGTCGCGAGCGATCGTTTCCGAATGCACCGCGGACGTTGGACCTGGATCTCTTGCTGTACGGTGAAGACGTCATCGAGACGCCGCAACTGGTGGTCCCGCATCCGCGCATGCACGACCGGGCGTTCGTCCTGGTGCCGCTGGCCGAGGTCGCACCGAATCTCGTCCATCCGCGATTGGGAAAGACGATACGCGAGCTGCTCGATCGACTCGAGGACTGGTCGAGCGGGATCCGCCGGATCGCTGGTCCGGAGTGGCTCACTGAGGGTTGATGGTGGGGCAGCAGGAATTCGTCCTCGCTCTCGATATCGGGAGTTCATCCGTTCGTGCCGGCCTTTTCGACCGGACTGGTCGACTGGTCGAAGGAACAGGGCAGCGCGTACCGTATCGTTTGGAGACGGGGCCTGATGGGCGTGCTGAACTCGATCCGCAGCTGCTGTGCGAACGGATCGAGTTGCTGCTCGATCGCGTGCATGCGACTGCGCCTGCACCGGTGTGCGTGGTCGGCATCAGCTGTTTCTGGCATAGCCTGGTCGGGCTGAATGGACAGGGAGAGCCGACGACACCGGTGACCATGTGGGCCGATACGCGTGCCCGTGAGGTGGCTGCGCGTTTGCGCTCTGCTTTTGACGCGATGGCGCATCATCAACGCACTGGAGGTTACCTCCATCCCAGTTATCCAGTCGCTCGGCTCGCCTGGTACCGGAGTCTCGGCTCACCCGAATGGCGATCGCCGACGTACTGGTGCTCCTTCCCTGATTATCTTTTCCGACGGTGGACCGGTGCCCTCGTTACCTCGATCTCGATGGCTTCCGGAACAGGGCTGTTCGATACGTGGCGGCTCGCCTGGGACGCCGAAACCTGCCGGGTAATCGGGATCGAAACAGAGCAGCTGCCGGTGGTGACCGATGTGGGTCAGCAGCTCAGAGGACGGTACACGAAGCGTTGGCCGAAGTTGGCAGCGGCCGTGTGGTACCCGGCGTGGGGCGATGGAGCGTGCAGTAACGTCGGGAGCGGTGCGGTCGGCGGCGACCGGGTCACTGTGATGATCGGAACCTCGGCCGCGGTGCGAGTACTGTGGAAGGGGGTGCCGGTCAGCGTTCCCTGGGGACTCTGGCTCTATCGCTTGGATGGCGACCATGTGCTAGCCGGAGGTGCCTTGAGTGAAGGCGGCAATCTCATCGACTGGATCCGGCAGCGTTTCGCGTTGCCCCCTGAAGAGGAGCTTTGGGAGCGCATCAGCAAGGTCGCTAACGGCGCGGAAGGGGTGCGCTGGTTGCCGACCATCGCTGGAGAGCGGAGCCTGCGCTGGCCGGTGGATGCCGTAGCGACGTTGACTGGTCTCCGGCTGGGGCATGATGGCGTGGTGATCCTGCGTGCGGCGCTGGAGGCGGTCGCCTGTCGCCTGGCTGATGTCTTGGATGCACTGATGGCGATCCGGCCAGAAATCGGCACGGTCATTGCGAGTGGGAACGCTTTGCAGGGAACACCAGGCTGGTTGCAGATCGTTGCCGATGCGCTCGGGAAGACGTTGCTGGTCGCACCGGATCCCGAAGCCTCGCTCCGCGGTGCCGCTTTGGTCACTCTCGCTCGTGTGGGAGATCAGCCATTGGAGAACCTGGCACGTGCTGAGATCGCCGAGTGGGCGCGAGTCGTTCCGCGGCCGGATGTCACCGTCCGTTATCGGCGGATCCGGGCGGAACTGAGAGCGTTGGCGGAAGGATTGGAACGAGCGGTGGGAGCGGAGGGGTCGTGATGACGGGGACGGGGCGAGTCGTAGCTGTCTGCTCGAGTCCGAACGGTGGGGTGCCCAAGTACCGGCGAGTCGAGATCGAAATCGGACCGTATGGTGTCGTCGGTGATTACCATGCTGGGCCGGTGAATCGCCACAAGAAGCGTGGCGATCCCGAACCGAATACACGCCAGATCACGATCGTCGCACAGGAAGTGCTGGACGACGTCAATGAGCAGCTCGGCATCCAGCTCGAATCGGGACATCTCGGAGAGAACCTCACGTTCGTCGGATTAGGTGATCTCAGTGACCTCGTGCCAGGCGATGTTCTCCGCGTCGGCACGGCGGTGCTGGAGATCACGGCACAAAACAAGCCGTGCAGTACGGTGGCCGTCTATCACGAACAACTCGTCAAGGAGCTGTACGGACGGCGTGGCGTCTGTGCGATCGTGCGACAGCCGGGACGGGTACGTCCAGGTGACCTGGTCGTCCTCGAGCGCGGAACTCGCTAGCTATTGGCGACGCGGGACGCTTCCGGGAATGGTGCGAGATTGCGAGCCGCTTGGAGCGCTCGCACTTTCCTCCGCTGCGCACGATCGAGCTTCATGAGCAAGTGGAGCAACTGCTCTTGCTCCTCGAGCGTGAGCCCAGCGAACTGCTGGATGCGCAGCTGCTCCTGCTTCGGCAAGAGGAGCTCACAGTATTCCTGTCCCTTTTTCGTCAGATACAAGCGCTTGGCACGTCCCTCTGGAACTCGACGGATCAGGCCCATGCGCTCCATCCGCTGCAAAAGCTGGGTCACGTTGCCCGGCGTGACCAGCAGGCGTTCAGCCAGTTCCTGCTGCGTGATGCCAGGACACTTGCCGATATGGAAGATCACGTCGAGCTGGGCGAAGGTCAGCCCGTGCTCAGCGGCATGGGTCGCCGACTCGCGCTCGGTACGATAGGCGATCCGCATGAGATAGATCCATGCTCGGACCGCAGGATGTCGAGTCTGCGTGGGGATGGGTGAGCAAGGGTTTTTCTTTTCCATACTCCTCTATCCCAGCTTGTGATCCGACCGCGGCAATCATCGAACTCATTCTATCGCGATGAGTGCGTCGCGACGAGCCCTCAGTTCCAAAGGAACTGAAAGAGTCCGACCTCTCCCTATCCGAGCACCTCTTTTCCAGAGCAGTCGCTGCAGCCTGATCAAGCGCTCAGCTCCGGCGAGCCGATTGGGTTCCGGTTGGACTGTGTCGCGAGCCGTTTCGGCTCGTCGCGCGGGTGAGTCGGATGGTGAATCGGGTATGGGCAGTTCCTCGTTTGTATGGTGCGGGAATGTATCCTATACTTGCCTGAGTCAGGTAAACCCGGTCGTCGATCGGGAAATTGCTGCAGTCAGTGCGAATTCTTCCGATCCTCGTGATGCCGGATCGGCTCGAGTGAGTGAAGAGGACGAGAGACATATTCTGGAGGTCTCATCGGTGGAATCGACGACGGTTTCGACGCAGCCTCTCGACGATATTCGCGACGAGGTGCGGCGCGTGCTCGAGGCAGCTGAGGCGCGTGGCGTGACCCTTCGGGTTCTCGGTGGTGTCGCCGTCTTTTTGCACTCGCCGAGTGCGTCTCACCGTGCGCTGCAACGTGTCTATCGTGATGCTGATTTCGTTGGGTTGTCGGCGCAGAAGCGTGCGATCGAGGCGCTCTTCGCTGATCTCGGGTATCAAGCGGATCGCGAATTCAATACACTGCATGGTCACCAGCGTCTCTTCTTCTGGGATCCGCTGCACGAGCGGCAGATCGATGTCTTCCTCGATCAGTTGCGCATGTGCCACACCCTGGACTTTCGTGGCCGGCTGGAGCGGGATCGCTGGACGCTTCCGCTTGCCGACTTGCTTTTGACCAAGCTGCAGATCTGGGAGGCGAACGAAAAGGATCTGATCGATATCGTCGCCCTGCTTCATGATCATCCACTTGGGTACGGCGATGAGGAGACGATCGATGTTCGCCGTCTCGTGGATGTCTTGAGCACGGATTGGGGTTGGTATCGCACGGCAAAGGAGAACGTCGATCGGGTTCGGACGCTGATCCTCGAGCGAGAACTCGCTGACGAGTTCGTCTCCTTGCGGCGGCTCGAAGAATTATGGCGTGCCGTCGAAGAGGCACCGAAGAGTCGTGCCTGGAAACTGCGCGCGATGATCGGTGAACGAAAGCGCTGGTACGAGTTGCCGGAGGAAGTCCGGCGCGACTGAGCACCGGTCTGGGCATGACGGGAGTGACATGGTCTGGTTCCGGAAATGGAAAGGCCAAGCGACGCGTCACTTGGCGCTCTACTATACGAGTGACATACACGGTTCGGAGCGATGTTTTCTGAAGTTCCTCAACGCAGCGAAGTTCTATGGTGTGGACACACTCATTCTCGGTGGTGATTTGACGGGGAAAGTGCTCGTTCCGATCGTGGAGGTCGATGGCCACTGGGAGATGTCTTTCCTCGGACGGCACGAAGTACTGCGGTCGCTGGAGGAGGTGACGGAAGCTGAGAAGCGTATCCGTTTCAACGGGTTCTATCCGTACCGCTGCGGACCAGAGGAGTTGGCCCGACTGGAAGCGGATCGAGACTATGCCGACGCAGTCTTTCGGCGCCTGATGCGCGAGTCGGTCGCGCGCTGGGTCCGCCTCGCTGAGGAACGCTTGCGTGGAACCGGTGTGCGCTGCTTCGTCATGCCAGGGAACGATGACGAGTTCGCCATCGACGACGCTCTCGCCGGAAGCGACGTCGTCGTCAACCCCGATGGCGCGATCGTGGAAATCGACGGATGTCAACTGCTGAGTCTCGCCTGGGCGAATCCGACCCCCATGGAACAGCCCGCGCGAGCTCCCGGAGGAAGAGCTGGCAGCGCGCATCGAGCGACTCGCCCGCGAGTTGGATCCGAGTCTGCCGGTGATCTTCAACCTGCACTGCCCACCCTATGACTCAACGCTGGACAGTGCGCCGCAGCTGCGGGAGGACCTCTCGGTCGTGATGGTGGGCGGACAACCGAACATGGTTCCGGTGGGGAGCCGCGCCGTGCGCGAGGCGATCGAGCGGTACCAACCGGTTCTGAGTCTGCATGGGCATATCCACGAGTCGCGCGGAGCCGTGCGCATCGGTCGGACACTGTGCATCAATCCTGGTTCGGCCTACGGTGAGGGAGTCCTTCATGGAGCGCTCGTCCGATTGGAGGACGATCGCGTGGCCAGCTATCAGCTCGTGAGCGGGTGAACACGATGCGGGTGTACGACATTTCGCACCCGATCGAGTCGGACATGCTGGTTTTCCCCGGTGATCCCGAGGTGTGTCTGGAAACGGTAGCAGCCTCGGCGCCGTGGCGGGTGACACGTGTGACGATGGGCAGCCATTCCGGGACGCACGTCGATGCACCGGCTCATTTCTTTCCCGACGGACGATCGATTACCGATTATCCTGCGGAGCGGTTCGTCGTGCCCGCCGTCCTGCTCCAGCTTCCGAACTTGGCCGATGACGAGGCGATCTCGCTGGCGTTGCTCCGGCAGCATCTGGGCAGCCCTCCCCGTGGGGCTGCTGTCCTCCTGGCGACTGGCTGGGATCATTACTGGGGATTGGATCGCTATTTCGTTCATCCCTACCTCGCTGAGGAAGCGGCGACCTGGTTGGTGGCCTCAGGGATCGGGCTCGTCGGCATCGACGCACTCAACATCGATTCGACGGTGCAGGGAACGTCCCATGCGCACGCGTGCCTGCTCGGGGCGGATGTCTTGATCGTCGAAAACCTGCGAGGGCTCCGCGCGATCCCGGCAGGAGATCGATACCTCCTCGTGTGTCTTCCTCTGCCGATCGCCGGTGCGGACGGTGCGCCGGCCCGGGCGGTGTTGTTGGAGCGGTAAGGCGGTGAGGGGTTGTGATCGAGAGAGGTGGAGAGCGGATGCTGGAGAAGAGTTAGGCCAGAGGGCCGCGCGTCTTTACACGTGCTGCGACTGGTCTCGTCCGGGAGGCTGGCTGGTTCGATGCGCTCGTCTACAATGTCAATTTCATCTCCATCGGCCTCATGGTCGCACTCATGTTCCTGTACGTGCCTTCTTACGGTGGAGTGAGTCTGCCACTTTCGCTGCTCTTCTGTGCACTCCTGGCGCTTCCGACCGCCGCGACCTACGGTATGCTCGCGGCCATCATGCCGCGCAGTGGTGGCGACTATGTCTATGTGAGCCGCGTGCTCGGCCCGGCCTGGGGGATGATGTCGAACTGAAACACGACCGTGTGGTGGGTCCTGTACGGTGGTGTCCCCTCGGCGTTTCTGGCCAGTTTCAGGATCGCGCCATTCATGCGTATCCTGGCGGCTTTCACCGGGAACGAGGAAGTACTGCGTTTCGCTGATTGGGCGGCTTCGCCGACCGGAATGTTTGTCATCGATGCGCTCCTGATCGTGGTTTTGACAGGACTTTTCATTCTCGGACTTCGCGTCTACTTCCGCGTGCAAAATGTCTTGTTCGTCTTGGCGATGCTGGCGACAGTGCTCGTCGTGTTCGTCGCGCTGGTGCGATCGCCAGCTGTGCTTCAGTCGAATCTCGCCCAGTACCTCGGAAATTTGGCTGGGCGCCCTGATATTCTGGAGGCGCTGCTGCGAGAAAGCGGCTATCAGCCCCAACCATTCGATCTCCGGAACACCATCATCACGATGACGTGGATCTACCTCACGATGGGTTTCAGTTTCTCGAGTGCGTACATCGGTGGGGAAGTGAAGCAAGCGAGCAAGATCCAGGTGTGGGCGATTCCTGGAACAGTCGTTTATGCCCTTGTCTGGGGGCTTTTGCTCGTCTGGAGCGTTTCTCGTGCGATCGGCGCTGATCTGATCGGCGCGATCAGCACGCTCGGCGATGCCGGGGCGAGCAACGTCGGCTTGGCTACTGCTCCGCGTTTTCACGAACTCATCGCGTTGGGAAGCGGCAGCCTGCTCGTCGCCTTTCTCATCGGATTCGGGTTCATCTTCTGGAGCTACGCGTGGCTGCCAGGACAAATCCTCAATGCGTCGCGGAATCTCGTGGCCTATGCGATCGATGGGTTAATGCCGTCGGCGTTGGCCTGGGTGAGCCCGCGCTTCCATACCCCGGTGGTCAGCCTCGTGGTGATGGGTTCCCTTTCCATCGTTTCGCTGGCGATCTACGTCTTCACGCCGTACTTTGCCACCTTGGTCGGCATCTTCGGTTTCCTCTTGACCTTCATCATGGTCTCGCTCAGTGCGGTACTGTTGCCCTACCGAAGGCCCGAACTCTTTACCGGTTCGCCGGTGGCATGGCGGCTCGGACGTCTGCCAGTTCTGAGCCTGGTGGGAGCGATCTCGATCGTGGCCTGTCTCGTGATGCAGTGGGCGTATCTCAACGATCCTTATTCGGGCATCAGCTTGGATCCCAGCACCCTGCGGGAGGGGATCCTCGGCTTCCGGATGTTCCTGCTGAACATCGCCATTTTCCTGTCCGGGCTCGTCATTTACGCGATCGCCCGCTGGTGGCGGGCTCGCCAGGGCATCGATCTCTCGCTCGCCTATCGCGAGATCCCGGTCGAGTGAAAGAGACTCGAGGAAAAGGCGATGAGTGGGATGGCGGCAGGGCGAAGTTGGGGACGACCGCGGACCTTTGTCCGCGAGGCGACAGGTCTGACGAAGGAGCTTTCGCTCCTCGATATTTTTGTCTACAACACGAACAACCAGAACATCGGTTTAGGCGTGCTCTTCATCCTCCTGTTCGTTCCTGCATTCTTCCGGGAGCCAGCATGCTCGGCGGTGTCCTGGTCGCTGGGCTGTTGGCTCTCGCCCACGCAACGACGTACGCCTTCTTCGCGGCTGCTCTTCCGCGGAGTGGTGGCGACTATGTGTACATCAGCCGGACCTTGTCTCCTCTCCTCGGCTTCATCAGTAGGTTCAACTGGCTAATCTGGTTGAGCGTGTACATCGGCATTCCGGCAGCATCCTTTGGGCAGTATGGCTTGTCCTCGCTCTTTCGTCTGCTCGCGGCCCACTACCGCAATCCGGATCTCATGCGTTTCGCCGATTTCTGGCAGACGCCGCTCGGCATCTTCGTCGCGGGGACCGTACTCATTGTCGTTTTTGGGAGCATCTTTGCACTCGGGACCAAGATCTATTTCCGGATACAGAATGTCGCCTTTGCGTTCGCGACGCTCGCTGTGGCTGTGGCTGGTCTCGTCGCTCTCCTGACGAGCCGGGAGACGTTCATCGCCCGGTTCGATGAATACGTGCGAGCAGTGGGTGGTGTCGAAAACGCCTTCCAAGTCGCATGGGAGAGTTCGGGATATCAACCGCACCCGTTCGATGCGTATCAGACCTTCCTCTCGCTCAGCTTGCCGCTTTACATTGTGCTGTACGCCATCACTTCCAGCTTCATCGGTGGTGAGGTGAAGAACGCGCGCCGGGCGCAATTTTTTGGCATGCCGGGTTCTGTTGTCTACTGCACGGTGTGGATCGTGCTCCTCATCGCGGCTTTTCAGAAGATGGTGGGGTATGACGGATTGGGAGCCATCGGTGCTGCCGATCCGGCTGCTCTCGGACTCGCCTTCACGCCCACCTTCGTCGAGTTGGCAGGCGCGGTGGTCCACCGCAATCTCCTCTTGATCCTTCTCATCGGGCTGGGCTTCCTGCTCTGGACCTACGTTTGGTTGCCTATCAATTATCTCGCGTCGACGCGTATCTTGTTGGCCTGGTCGTTTGACCGACTGATGCCGGAGAAACTCTCGTACGTCAGTCCACGGACGCATACACCATTGGTCGCTATCCTGGTCGTGGGGATCCTGGGGGAGATTTGCTTGGCGCTCTACGCGTGGTATATCGTTCTCGCCAGTATCGTGGGGATCTTCGGCTGGATCGTCTCCTTACATTCTCACTGCGATCGCCGCGATCGTTTTCCCGTATCGGAGGCGCGAGGATTTTGAGGCATCGCCGTTACGCTAGCGTGTGGCTGGATTACCGGTCATGTCGATCGTTGGTCTTCTCGCGGTGATCAGTTTGCTCATCTGTGAGGTCGTGTTCTGGCTGGATCCCTTCGTCGGGCTTGCCCATTTCCCCAACGTCCAAATCTTGACCGTCGGTGTCTTCATCGCCGGGGCGCTGGTGTACTGGATCGCCAAAACGGTCCAGGCGCGCCGGGGTATCGATATCGAGTACGCATTTCGGGAAATACCACCTGAGTGAGGCGAACATGAAGCCGGCTGAACTGGAGACGGTTGCCATTCAGCCGGCTTCACACGTCAGTCTGCTGTCAGGGTTGGAGCCCACGCGGCAGCGCGTTCGCTGCCAAGCAGATTCCATAGGAAGACGAACTAAGCGAGCGCAAAAATGAGTCCGAACAGCAGGAGCGGGACGGCGTACGTTCCTTCACCGGGCAGCCACGGGTAGGCCCGACGCGGAAAGCCAGCCACACCGGCGATGAGTAGACTGAAGAACATCGCAAGTGCAGCGAAAAAGCTCAACCCGCTGTGCCAGAAGCCCATCCGGATGTCCAGTTGCCGATCGCGTAGTGCCGGATAATAGTGATACATGACCCCGAGGAAAACGAGGAGAGCAGCAGTGAGGATGGTCATGGTATGTGCTGTGGCATACAGTGTGCCATGAAGACGTAGGTTCCAAGCTGGTGTCGAGAGTTCCAGCGCAACGAAGCCATCGATGAGATACAAGAGAAAACCTTCCAGCATGAGCAATAGTGCTGGGTGAATTCTCAGCCCATGACGCCACACTGTCAGCCCGACGTCGAAGCCGGTCGAGGAGGCTGCGATAAAGCCGGTTGCCCACGAGGTGCTGCGCGAGACGTTCTGGAAGACTAGTGGACTGTTGGTCACCCATGTGTAGAGATGGTGACCGAAAGCGGGGATGGCGGTCATCGTATAGAGAACCATGGCGACCGCAGCGAGGCGTGGACTGTAGAGTTTGCCCGACCGAGTGTAGCGAGGGACGAGCGCGTAGAGCGCGCCCAGCGTCATGATCCCCATCGCTTCCATGAGGTTGTGAGCGAACAGCCAAACGGCAACGCTGAACGATCGTGGACTGGTAGCGAGCGGAATGGTCTCCGGAGAAATCAGGTCGAGTGCGACGAGAAAGACTACAAAGGCAAAGAGAAAGACAGGAAGCCTCAGGATCGACATTACCAGAGCATAGATCGCCATGCCGAGGGAACCTGGGTCCGGAACGAGCGCCCGCAACTGGCGACTGGTCGGGATAAGCCGTCCGAAGAGCGCGCGGGCGATGGCGGCTGGGTACAGGTAGAGGACTGCGAGGAGAACCAGGGCAACAGCAGTCCTCGCACGAGGCGCTGCCTCGACCGATCTCGCGACCCCTCTCTCTCGCCGCAGCAGCCGCGTCCCCCAGATGTCGGACCGGTGTGACGACCGAATGCGGCGTGCGGCGCCATCGTGAACATTAGGTGATCGATGAGGTATTGTCCGATACCAGTTTGACACTGAGGGAGCGTGGCAGCGCCTCTGCCCTCGAAGGACGGTTGATGAGCCGTCGTGGCAAGGTTGAGTACTGAGACTCGTGGAAACGACCGAGGTCGCTCGATGAACGGTTGTGAGGGGATCAACAGGGCAGTCGCGCTGGTGGGAAGATAGGAGGGCGCGATGGAGCCTGACGAACGTCGACACGTTCCGCAGACCGAGATCCATCATCTGTCACGGCGTTTTCTCGAAGCGGCTTAGGATATTCTCGTCGTCGCGCTGGTTGTCGTGTTGTGCGGTCTCATGGTTCGCACGATGTTCATTCTCCTGAGTCACCTCTTTGGTCCTGCACTCGACTTCCGCGTCGTGATCGCGGCAGTTCTCTTCATGTTAGTCATGGTGGAGCTCATGCGGCTCCTCGTCGTCTAGTTGGAAGAGCACCAAGTCGCTGTGGACTTCATGGTGGAACTGGGCATCGTCGCGACGCTGTGCGAGGTGGTCCTCCGTGGGGTAGTCGAGCTCGGTTGGGCACAGGTGCTTGCGATCAGCGCGTTTCTCCTCGCGTTGGGCGCGCTGTTGCGGTTCGGCACGTTGCGGGTGCCGTTTCCTCCTCGACGCGCTTCGCCTCGATCGACCGACGCGCGGGGGGAGGGTAATACCGAACCGGTACCGGTTACCGATCCGTCGTCCCTGACGAGGTCGAGTGCGGACCCAGAATGCGTCTCGGGTCGTTGAGCAGCGCGCCGAGTGGCAGGCGGAGTTCACCGTCCAGAAGACGGACAGTCAATCGCTCACCCCGTTCGAGCTGCACTTCGTACAGGGCGCCGCTCGCGAGTTCACTCGCTCGCAGTGGACGCGGGCGGACGAGGAAACGTGCCTCAGGAGTGATCGCGCGTCGCAGCGAGATCGTCGCGGCTGACTGACGACAAGCTCTCGATGGCCGCTCGCCGGCTGTATCGACGATGACGATTCGCAGCTCACCGCGCTCGAGGCAGATGGCTCCACCGTGGGGGAGTGCTTGGAGGACGAGACGCGTCGTCGCGTCGATCGGGATCACTACCGTTTCGCGGATCCATTCGAGCGAGACGCCTGCTGTCCGGGCTCGTTGTTCCAGGACTGTCCAGGCGGGCTGGTTCCCTGCTTCGCCCCACACCACGATCGAGTGCACGTTACCTCGCTCGATGATCCCCAGTGCGCCGGGTACGTGTTCCAGATCCCATGCCGGCACGACGAGGAGTTCGAGCGGCCGCTGCCAGGGAACGGTCGAACGGTCGACGAAGTCAGCCGCATCGTTCGGGTCGGTCCCACCTCCGATCAGCACTTCAGCCCGGTCGGTGACGAGCAAAACCGAGAGGGTGCGGCCTGTTCCACCGACGACCAGGCGATCGGTCGGGCGGAGCTGACTCGCCGCAGTTCCGAGTACGGTGCCCAGCAGGAGGCCGAATGCCAACCAGGCAAGTGCAGGCTGGGCGATCGTGGAACGAAGACTGACGAGCCTCACTGCTGCTTTTCGTAATATGCGATATCGATCGGCGACCCGCGTGGCACCCAGCTGTTCCATTGCAGGGACGCACTCACCACGCCACCGTCGGGGAACTGGTCGCAGTCGAAACTCGCAATATACTGGCGAATCTGCTCGCAACTTTGTGGAGTCACGGTGCGGACGACGAGGCCAGCGCGCTGGAGTTCGACAGCGGCTTGTTGATACGGTTTGCCGTACAGGTCGGGTACCTTGACCCGATCGCCAATGCTGACATACACGGTGACCGTGCCGCCGTTCCGCACTTGCTCGGCGGGTTCCGTCCGGATGACATACCCCTCGGGAACCGTGCGACTCCCTTCCTCGACTTTCTCGACCGTGACCGGTAGCCCCTGCAGCTGTTGCAGCACTTCGGTATAGGGTCGGCCGGCCAAGCCGATCAAGGTGATCCACTCCGGCCCTTTGCTCACCCAAACACGGATCGTGCTGCCCTTCTCGACGAGTTGGCCGGCGGGCGGATCTTGACGCACGATCGTCCCGGCGGGTACGACGTTATCGTAAATCTCTTCGATCGCCAGCTGAAAATTCCCCGTTGCCGCTGCGGCCTGTGCCTGGCGCAACGTCGAGTTGACGAGGTCCGGTATGCGGGCTATCTCGGGTGTCGGAGTCAAGTTCGGTGTCGGCTCAGGAGTAGGGGTGACGGCGACGGTCGGCGACGGTGCGAGCGTTGGCGTGGGATTCGGTTCAGTCGTCGGGCTCGGCACGATGGCAACGAATGTGGGTGTTGGAGCAGGTCGATCGCCGGAGCCGGTCAACGCGCGGAGATCGACCAGCTGAAAGGCGAGGACAACCAAGGCGACGATGCCAGCGAGGATCGCGCTCCCCAAGAGCCAGGTGGCGCAGCCGATGTCAGCTGGCCGGTTCGCTGGGCGGACCGGAGAACTCGCTCGCCCGCGGTGGCGGGTGTTGACCGCTCGTGACGAGGTTGCTCGGCCCGGTGCGGTAGCCGGTAGTGCAGCGTGCTGCCAATGCGCCAGTGCGTGCGCCAGGGCTCCAGCTGTCGGGAATCGTTGGCGGGGATCCTTGGCCAGAGCGCGGAGGACGATAGCCTCGACCGCTGGGGGCAGGGAGGGAGCGAACTGCCGCGGCGGAGGAGGCGGTTCGTGGACATGCTTCATGGCGAGACCGATCGGGCTGTCCGCCTCGAACGGCAGTCGGCCGGTGAGCATCTCGTAGATGACAACGCCCAGCGAGTAGATGTCGCTGGCCGGTGTCGCTGGTTCGCCACGAGCTTGCTCTGGAGAGACGTAGTGGACCGTGCCCATGCCGAAGCCAGCTTCGGTCAGGCTGACATCGCTGATCCCCTTTGCGATTCCGAAATCGGTCACCTTCACGAAGCCGCGCTCGTCGACCAGGATGTTCTGCGGCTTGATGTCACGGTGAACGAGCCCGTGCTGATGGGCGTAATCCAAGGCAGCCGCAACCTGGCGGATGATGCGGATGGTCTCGTCGAGCGGAATCGGCGCCCGTTCGAGGATCAGCTGCTTCAAGGTCGTGCCGGGAACGAATTCCATGACGATGTAGTGGATAGCTCCGTCGCGACCGACGTCGTAGACGCTGACGATATTGGGATGACTCAAACGAGCTGCTGCCTGTGCTTCGCGTTCGAAACGCCGGAGGAAGCTCGCATCGGCAGCGAACTGCCCGCGCAGCACTTTGATCGCGACTGGCCTGCCAAGGAGCAAGTCGTACCCTCGGTAGACGACAGCCATGCCACCTTCGCCGATCGGCTCGTCGAGCCGGTAGCGGTCGTTCAGGACGTGCGTGCGCACTCGCGAGCGCCTCTCATGATCGACGGTCGGGCGTGCCAACCGGCACTCACGGGGGTTATCCTACTACGGACCTCGTCTTGCCGGCCCCGTGCGGCTCGTGGAGCGGCAAGCGCTTCGAGCGAGTTGCGCGGGCCATGCTGGTTACCTGTGGCAAGATGGAGTGGTGAAGCGAGACGAAGGGTGGCGAGCCATGAGTTCTTCGCTCGGATGCCGATTGGGCGAGACAGTCACTGAGCGCATCGGACGCACGCCGCTCTTCTGTCTCCAACGCTTGCCGGCTATCTCTGGCATCTCGGACCGCGTCCAGTTGCTGGTCAAGGCGGAGTGGTATAACCCGGGCGGCTCGGTGAAAGACCGTGCTGCCTGGAGGATCGTCCGCGAGGCGCTGCGCACGGGTGCGCTTGGATCGAACCGTCGGCTCCTCGATGCAACTTCCGGAAACACTGGCATTGCCTATGCCATGCTCGGCGCAGCACTCGGATTCGGTGTCACACTGGTGGTTCCGGGAAGTATCGGCGAGGAGCGTCGGGCCATTCTGGGTGCCTACGGCGCTGAATTGATCTACAGCGATTCGTACGAGGGAACGGACGGAGCCATCCGCCTGGCGCGTCAACTGGCTGCTGAGCAACCGGATCGCTATTACTATGCGGACCAATACAGTAATCCAGCGAATTGGCTTGCCCATTACGAGGGCACTGGCCCAGAGATCCTGGAGCAGACGCGTGGGCAGGTGACGCATTTCGTCGCGGGGCTCGGCACCACGGGAACGATGATGGGAACCGGGCGGTTTCTCAAGGAAGCGAATCCGGACGTCGTCCTGGTCGGTGTCCAGCCAGACGATCCCTTCCATGGGTTAGAAGGACTGAAGCATCTGCCGACCGCTCTCACTCCTGCTATCTATGATCCCTCGCTCGTCGACCGTATGGAGTTCGTCGATACCGAAGAGGCCTACCGGTTGGCGCGCGACGTTGCACGTTGCGAAGGGCTGCTCCTCGGCCCCTCGGCGGCGGCAGCCATCGTTGCGGCGCTCCGTGTCGCCCGCGAGCTGGATCAGGGCGTCATCGTGGCCATCCTGCCCGACAGTGGTTTGAAGTACCTGAGCACACCCTTATGGTATCCCGAACGAGGATGAAGGCACACTGGTCGTCGAGAAAGGAGCGTCAGAACCGATGGCAGTGACGATTCTCATTCCGGCACCGTTGCGCCGCTTCACGGAGGACCGCGCAGCGGTGCAGGTGGAGGCGAAGACAGTCACCGAGGCACTGGCGAAGCTGGACGAACTCTATCCCGGAATTCGCGAGCGGATCTGCGAACCGGACGGGCGCGTACGGCGATTCGTCAGTATCTTCGTCAACGGGAAGGACATTCGCTCCCTGCAGGGTGTGGAGACCCCTCTCGCGGACGGGGATGAGGTTGGAATCATCCCGGCAATGGCAGGCGGCCGATGATTCGGATCCCCCGCGACCAGTACCAGGCGATCATCGAGCATGCCCAGCGGGAGGCTCCCCGCGAAGCGTGCGGGCTTCTCGGTGGACACGGTGAGCGAATCGAGCGTGTCTACCCGGTGACCAATCGCGCGGAACTCGCTGTCGAGTTTTTCGCCGAGCGCGGCCTCATTCCGCCTGGTCGGGATTACCGTCCGGACGCCCCTGGTTCGATCGCGGTCGAGCGCTTCTTCATGGATCCGGAGGAACAGTTTCGCGTGTTGCGCGAGATCGAGCGCTCGGGATTGGATCATCTGGGCAGTTATCATTCCCACCCAGCGACCGCGGCCTATCCCTCGCGCACGGACGTCGAGCTGGCCGCTTTTTGGCCGAACATGCTTCTTCTGATCTGCTCGCTGGCTGCTCCTGCCCGGCCGGTCGTCCGGGCCTTTCGCGTGTACGAGGGGCAGGTCTCTGAGGAATCGATCCTCGTCGAGGACTGACCAGCGGTCGTTCGAGTGCATAAACCGCGGCGGGCCGGGCGGTCATGCCCGGTCCCGTCTGATCTTCCCGTCGGGATCGGTTCCGCGTCAGTCAGCCGCTGTCTGGCGAACCGGCAGGATGCAGCTTTGCTGATAATCGATCTGGCCGATCGTCTCGACCGTGAGCGTCGAGTTGGGACCGCAGGCCGCACACTCGGGGTCACGCTCGACCGACAGTTCGCGGAACGTTGCCGCGAGGGCGTCATACAGAAGCACGCGCCCGACCAGCGGTTCGCCGATTCCCAGCAACAGCTTGATCGCTTCGGTCGCCTGCAGGACACCGATGACACCAGGCAGGACGCCGAGTACGCCCGCCTGATCGCAACTCGGTGCCAGTTCGGGTGGTGGGGGTTCAGGATAGAGACAGCGGTAGCACGGCCCTTCCCCCGGCTTGTAGACGGTGACTTGCCCATCGAACCGGAAGATGCTGCCGTCGACGACCGGTTTGCCGAGGAGGACCGCCGCATCGTTGACGAGATAGCGTGTCGGGAAATTGTCCGCCCCATTGACGATCACATCATAGTCACGGATCACATCGAGGATCGTTTGACTGCTGAGCCACACGTCGTGCGCGATCACCTCCACATCTGGATTAAGCGCCGTGATCGCCTCGCGAGCTGATTCGGTCTTGGGACGCCCGACACGATCAGTCGTGTGGAGAATTTGTCGCTGCAAGTTGCTCAGATCGACCACGTCGGCATCGACGATCCCGAGTGTCCCGACGCCCGCGGCAGCCAAATAGAGCGCTGCTGGCGATCCCAAGCCACCAGCACCGATGATCAGCACCTTGGAATCGAGCAGTTTTGCTTGTCCCTCTTCGCCCACTTCCGGGATCAGGAAATGACGGCTGTATCGCTGGAGTTGCTCGCGTGTCCACTGGCGCGGTGTCACGAAGGGATAGCCAGCATGCTTCCAAGCACTGAATCCTCCGGCCACCGAGTACACGTTCTGGTAACCGAGTTCTTCCAGTGTCTTTGCGGCAAAGGCCGAGCGCACGCCACCTGCACAGTAGACATAGATTGGAGTCGCCTTGTCCGGGACTTCTTCCTCGATCCGCATTTCGAGGTAACCGCGCGGGATGAAGAGCGCGCCCGGGACGTACCCTTGCTCCCACTCTTCGCGCTCGCGGACGTCGATGATGACCGGTCGCCGTCCGGATCGGAGTTGCTGGTAGAGCTGGTGAACATCGACTTCGCGGATCGCCCGCTTGATCTCCTGGAAGAGTTGTTCGTATCGTCTGGCCATCGATTCGTCCTCCGGGTTAGGCTCGTGTTCTGGCTATCCTGTCCACCGAGCCGCCGACAGCGGAATTGTACCCCAGTGGGGTAACGTGAGCCGAGCGGGAAACTGAGTGGAGGAGCTGTTTCGGTGGAACAGCGAGTCAACCGGGTCACTGACCACGCGTGCTTCGGATGCGGTGAGCAAAACCCGATCGGGCTTCGTCTCGTGTTCTATCGTCGCGCGGAAGCTGTCGAAGCGCTCTTCACGTCGCGTCCAGAACACGAAGGTTATGCTGGGCTCGTCCACGGTGGGATCCTCGCTGCCTTGCTCGACGAAGCGATGAGTTGGGCAGTGATCGCGAAGACGCACCATCTGATGGTCACGGCCAGGATGGAGATCACGTACCGACAACCAGTCGAGGTCGGGCAGCCTTTGCGAGTCGTCGGCTGGGTCGAGCAGCAGCGAGCGCGCTCTGCACGGGCCCGGGCTGCCATTCACGACGCGACGGCCGGGGATCTCCTGGTCGAAGCGCACGGCCTGTTCCTGCGTGCACCGGAGGAACGGGAGCGTGCCTGGTGGTCGCGTTATGTCCCAGGAGACAGCGGGCAGCGTTGACGCTCGGCAAACTCAGCCCAGTGCGAGCGAAGCGAGCGCTTCATGCCAGGTCGGTCGGTACGGTGCGGCAACGATCGGCTCCCAACCGCGTGCCCGCAGGAGCACGGCGATCTCTTCGGCTTGGGACTGTTGCGGGCTCCACGTGAAGAGGGCGGGACCGGAACCACTGGGCCATGCCCACTGTGCTCCAGCAGCTCGCATGTCGTCCAGCGCGAGCCGAACTTGGGGAAACGCCAACAAAGGACGAAGGAACGCGTTGCGGATGAGATGAGGATCCAACACGTGGTACTGGCGGAGATGTTCGGCTTGACGACGCGTCGCAGTACCGTCGCTGTAATCGGCCGGAGTGAGGGAACTGTAGAGCGTGCGCGTTTTGTTCCTCAAGGAGAGAGGCGGGACGACGATCACAAACCAACCAGTCGGCGAGGAAAGTGGTTCCAACTCGGTGCCCCGATCGGTGGCGAGTGCTGTGCCTCCCTGGAGGAAAAACGGCACATCGCTCCCCAGGTCGCTCGCGATCCGGCGTGCCAGCGAGTACGGGAGTCCAGCATGGACCAGCGCACCGAGTAGCGTGCCCGCATCGCTCGATCCCCCGCCGAGTCCGGCAGCGATCGGTATCCGCTTGGAGAGCCGGATGCGCGCTCGGATCTCGATACCATGCCCGGCGAGCTGCCGAAATGCGCGCGCGATCAGGTCGTCCTCGATTTCAGTCGGTGGCCGATAGTCGAGAGCCGTTGCCTGCTCGAGCACGATCTCGTCACCGAAGTCGATCGTCTGCAAGATAGTCACGATCTCGTGGTAGCTGTCTGGTCGTTTGCCCAGGATCTCCAAACCGAGGTTGAGTTTCGCAGGTGCTAGCAAGCGGAAAGGCTTCCGGACTCCGACGCGAATGGTCATGACGCGACGTCCTCGTGGAGAACTCGCCACAGGCGCAGCCACTCTTCCACGGTGAGCGTTTCGGCTCGCCGCGACGGCTCGATTCCTGCTCGCTGTAGCAGGGCGCGCAGCATCTCCTTGTCCATCCCCGTTGCCATCGCCAGCGCATTGAGAAGCATCTTCCGCCGCTGAGCAAAACCGGCCCGTACGAGCGCAAAGAAGCTGTCCCAGTGGTGCTTGGGCAACGGTGGAGTGCGCCGATCGAGCACGACGACAGCACTTTCGACCTTGGGCGGTGGGGTGAAGGCTCCTGGACCGATTCGGAAGGCCACCCGGGGGAGCGCGAAGAACTGGACGAGGACACCGAGATAACTCATCGCCGGAGGACGCGCTGCCATTCGCTCGGCTACCTCGCGTTGAACCATCACCACCAGGCGCTCGGGTGGATGATCACTCGTTAGGAGCCGCTCCAAAATCGGCGTCGCGACATTGTATGGGAGGTTGGCTACCACAAAATAGGGGCATTGACCGATCAGTGCTGCCAGATCGACCTCGAGTGCATCACCGTGCACGATGCGGACGTTGGTGCCGTGGAAGCGTTCGGCGAGTTGCTCGGCGAGGCGCGCATCGAGTTCGACGGCAATGACTGATCGTGCCCAGCGTGCGAGTTCCTCGGTGAGGATACCCAGGCCAGGGCCGATTTCCACCACGAGTGCATCGGGTGGCAGCTGGGCCGTCTCCACGATACGGCGGACGATGGCGCGGTCGTGCAGGAAGTGCTGTCCGAGCGCCTTGCGCGGCCGAATCCCGAGTTCCCGCAGGACTTGCCGCACCGGTACCGGCTCTCGGTCGCGCTGGACCGGGAGATCAGCCGGTGAGTTCGGCGACGATGTCGACACCGCTACCCTCATCGACGAAACCGATGCGCCACAACGGCTCACCTGCCGCAGCGAATGCCTGCTCCAGGGTCGGAGCCCGTTCCCTCGCGATCGTGAACAGGAGGCCGCCCGACGTCACCGGATCGAACAAGAGGTCCCACAGAACAGTGGGGATACCGCGCCCGCGCCGCACCACCGCACTCGGACCTTCTGCATAGTAGGCTCGGTTGCGTTGAGCGCCACCGGGTAAGCGACCCGCCCGTGCGTAGGCTTCGGCCCCCTCCATGATGGGGACAGCGCGTGCGGCGATGACGAGTCGCACGCCACTCTTGAGGGCGATTTCGCTCGCGTGACCGGCCAGGCCATAACCGGTCACGTCGGTACAGGCGCGGACACCGTGGGCGAGGAGCAGCTGACTCGCTGTGCGGTTGAGGCGCACCATCCAGGTGACAGCGTTGTCGACGTGCCCTGGTTCGGCGACTCCTGCCTTCAGTGCAGTCGTGATGGCTCCCGTTCCGATCGGTTTCGTGAGGTAGAGGAGTTCCCCGGGTCGGGCTGCTGCCTTGGTGAGGATACGCGCCGGATCGACTCGCCCGGTCACCACTAACCCGTACTTCGGCTCGTCATCGGTGATGGTGTGCCCACCCGCGATGACCACACCAGCCTCGCGTGCCTTGTCGAGGCCACCGCGGAAGACCTCGGTCAGGAGCTCGAGCGTGAGATCGTTCGGCCAGGCAGCGATATTGAGCGCGAGGAACGGTTCCCCGCCCATCGCGTACACGTCGCTGAGCGCATTGGCAGCAGCGATCGCGCCGTAGAGGTAGGCGTCGTCGACGACCGGCGGGAAGAAGTCGACCGTCTGGACGAGCGCGTCATGCTCGTCCAAACGGTAGACCGCAGCGTCGTCGCTCGTCTGCAAGCCGACGAGCAGGCGAGGGTCTTCTTGAAATTCGAGCGGGCGCAGCACCTGCGCCAGAGCTGCTGGAGCCAGCTTGCCCGCTCAACCGGCGCAGCTGGCGAGCGCCGTGAGCCGTACGATTTCCCGCCGGTCGCTCATCCGAGTCCTCCGAGCGATGAGCCTCCTCGCTTGCGGCAATGGTACTCTCGGGAATGTCGCCAGCGCGAGTTTCCTCTGCGGCTCGACGACCAGCGGTGCCGGTCGCCGACAGCGGGCCTGTGCGACAATCGCGGGGAAGGAGGGCGAGAAGCGATGAGCGGAATGAGTACCGACGAGTTGGTCGCGCTCGCATTGGACATGGCGAACATGCGGCGCCTGCCCGCGGACAGCGAGGTCTACGTGCCGGGTGCACGAATCCGCCGGCTTTTCGTCGCGCTCGATGTCGGGACAGCCGAGCTGCTCGTAGCCCGGGATATTGGTTGCGATGGCGTCTTGGCTCATCATCCAGCCGGCGGGCGGGCAGTTCTCCGCTTTCCCGAAGTGTTGACCCGCCATGTCGAACTCATGGTCGAGCACGGTGTCGATCCAGCGGCTGCCAAGGCTGCGTTGCAACCCTTATTCGCGCGTGCGATTCTTCGTGCACAAGCGGCGAACTACGATCAGGTTCCCGCTGTGGCTCGCTTGTTTGGCATCCCCTTCCTGAACTTGCATTTGCCTCTCGACGAGATCGGTCGTCGGGTAATGGTCGAAACGATCGAGCGCTACTGGACGACGCTTGGCCGCGAGTCGACGGTTCAGGATGTGATCGATGCGCTGCGGACGCTGCCCGAGTTCGCCGAGAGTGCGGTGCCGATCATGGTTCCGGTGGGGGCGGTCGATCTGCCGGCGCGTCGCGTCGCGGTCGTGCATGGGGCAGGGACCAACGGCGGTGCATCCGTCGCGCAAGCCTATTTCGCGCACGGCGTGGATACGGTCGTGTATCTCCATTTGGCCCCGGAGGAGGTCGAGCGACTCCGCAGCGGCGCCTCCGGTTCGGTCATCGTCGTCGGTCATGTCCCCGGTGACCAGGTCGGCCTCAACCGATACCTGGCTGAAGTCGAGCGACGGGGCGTCGAGATCGTTCGCGCCGGCATTTAGCGACCGAACACGTTGGCGATGCGATCGAGCGCCCGCTCCAGGAGCTCGTCAGCGGTCGCGAAACTCAGGCGAATACAACCGAAGCCGGAGGCACCGAACGCGTCGCCCGGCGTAACACCGACATAGGCCTCCTCGATGAGCTTCTGGGCGACGTCTTGCCCAGAGAGTCCAGTACCGCTTACGTCGGGAAAAGCATAGAACGCCCCCTCCGGCAATGGGCACCGGAAGCCGGGTATAGCGTTGAGCCGCTCGGTGACGAACCGCCGGCGACGATCCCAGGCGGCGACCATGGCGTCGATGACGTCTTGCGGCCCTTCCAGCGCTGCGACACCACCCCATTGGGCGAACGATGTCGCACAGGTCGCGGAGTGGCTGTGGACCTTCATGATCTGCCGGATGAGCGGAGCCGGTCCAGCGACGTAGCCGAGACGCCAACCAGTCATGGCATATGCTTTGGAGAAGCCATTGACAGTGAGCGTCCGCTCGGCCATGCCGGGGAAAGCGGCCAAGCTCAGGTGTTCGCGGCCGTCGTAGATGAGCTTTTCGTAGATCTCGTCGGAAATAACCACGATGTCGTGTTCCTGCGCCACCGCGACGATCGCCTCGGCTTCCTCGCGTGTGAGGACGCGCCCGGTGGGGTTGTTGGGACTGTTGACGATCATGAGGCGCGTCTGCGGAGTGAGAACGGCTTCGATGGCCTCTCGCGTGATCCGGTAGTTCTCCTCTGGGAGTAAGGGAACGTGCAGGCAGCGAGCACCGGCCATCAGGACCATCGGCTCGTAAGAGACCCAACTGGGATCGAACATCAAGACGTCGTCACCCGGACCGACCAGCGCGAGGATGGAAACAAACAGTGCGGCTTTGCCCCCCGGCGTGACGATGATCTCGTCCGGGGTGACCGGGATGCGGTTTTCGGCCTGAAGCTTACGAGCGATGGCTCGACGGAGTTCCGGAATCCCAGCGCTGGCGACGTAGTGTGTCTCTCCGCGGAACATCGCGTCGGCTGCAGCTTGGCAAATGTGCGTGGGCGTCGGGAAATCGGGGTCGCCACCACCGAGATCGATGACATCGATCCCCTGTTGGCGGAGCGCCCGAGCACGGTCGCTGACTGCGAGCGTCGGGGAAGGGCGAAGCTGACGAACTCGCTCGGCCACGTGATACTGCAGCACGGTTCCTCCTTTCAGCCGTCTTCCGTTCTGCCAGGCCGATTATGCCGCGTGCTCGTCTTCATCGTCCTGACATGACTCGGCGCAAACAGTCGTCGTTGACCCCTTGAAAAGTCGACGCGACCTGAGTACGATACATGACGGTTAGCACTCGAACCCCGAGAGTGCTAATCAGCGGAAGCGGGACAGTGCTGAGACAGAGGAGGGACGGACATGACGGCGACTGCCACGAAGATTCGACCGCTGGGTGATCGTGTCGTGGTCAAACCGATCCAGAAGGAAGAAGTGACCAAGAGCGGGATCGTCCTGCCTGATACGGCAAAGGAAAAGCCGCAGCGCGGGCAGGTGGTCGCCGTGGGCCCGGGTCGGCTGACCGACGACGGCAAGCGCCTGCCGATGGAGGTCAAGGTCGGCGACGAGGTGCTGTTCGCCAAGTATGCCGGTACCGAGCTCAAGATCGATGACGAAGAGTACCTGATCCTGAGCGAAAAGGATATCCTGGCTGTTCTGTCCGAATGAGTGGATGAGTCGAGCGGTACGACGGAATAGTTGACGAGTGACGGGAGGGTAGCGATGCCGGCCAAAATGATCCGTTTCCACGAGCAGGCTCGACAGTCCTTGAAAGAAGGCGTCGATATTCTGGCCAATGCAGTCAAGACCACGCTGGGACCGAAGGGACGCAACGTCGCGCTGGACAAGAAGTACGGTGCTCCGACCGTCAGCCATGACGGTGTGACGGTCGCCAAGGAAATCGAGCTGGAGGATCCCTTCGCCAATATGGGGGCTCAGCTTCTGAAAGAGGCGGCGACCAAGACGAACGACGTCGCCGGTGACGGTACGACGACGGCGACCGTTCTGGCACAGGCGATCGTTCACGAGGGGCTGCGGAACGTCGCGGCTGGAGCCAACCCGATGCTGCTCAAGCGCGGTATCGAGCTGGCCACCAAGGCGGTGGTGGAGCGCCTCAAGTCGATGGCCAAGGAGGTCCGCGGGCGCGAGGATATCGCCCATGTCGCTACTATTTCGGCGGCTGATCCCGAGATCGGGAACCTGATCGCCGAGGTCATGGAGAAGGTCGGCAAGGACGGTGTCATCACCGTCGAGGAATCGAAAGGGCTGGCTTTCGAGGTCGAGTACACCGAGGGGATGGAGATCGACCGCGGGTACATCTCCCCCTACTTCGTCACGAACCCGGAGCGCATGGAGGCGGTGGTCGAGGAACCCTTCATCCTCATCACCGACAAGAAGGTTTCGGCCGTCTCCGACATCCTGCCCATCCTCGAGAAGGTTTTGCAGGTCAGCAAGAACTTCGTGATCATCGCTGAAGACGTCGAAGGCGAAGCGCTGGCGACGCTGGTCGTCAACAAGCTGCGCGGCACGCTGAATGCGCTGGCCGTCAAGGCGCCGGGCTTCGGTGACCGCCGCAAGGAGATGCTGCGCGACATCGCCATTCTGACTGGCGGTACGGTCATCTCGGAGGAGCTCGGGCGCAAGCTGGAGACTGCGCGCCTGGAGGATCTGGGTCGTGCCCGCCGCATCGTCGCGACCAAGGACAAGACGACGATCGTCGAAGGGTACGGCCGCGAGGAGGACATCAAGGCGCGCATCGAGCAGATCAAGGCCCAGATTGAGCAGACGACCAGCGACTTCGATCGGGAGAAGCTGCAGGAGCGACTGGCGAAGCTCGCCGGCGGTGTCGCGGTCATCAAGGTCGGTGCGGCGACTGAAGTCGAGCTGAAGGAGAAGAAGCACCGCGTCGAGGACGCGCTGAGCGCGACCCGCGCTGCGGTCGAAGAGGGTATCGTCCCGGGTGGTGGTGTGGCGTTGCTCAATGCGATCGCCGCACTCGATGAGGTTCAGGCCGAGGGCGACATCAAGACCGGTGTGCTGATCGTCAAGCGGGCGCTCGAAGAGCCGCTCCGCGGCATCGTCGAGAACGCTGGCCTGGATGGCTCGGTGGTCATCGAGACGGTGCGGCGGCTCCAGAAGGAGCAGAACAACCCGAACATCGGATACGACGTCATCCGCGAGGAGTACGGTGACCTTCTGGAGTGGGGCGTCATCGACCCGGTCAAGGTGACGCGCTCGGCAGTGGAGAACGCGGCCTCTGTGGCGGCCATGATCCTCACGACCGAGGCGCTGATCACCGAGAAGCCGGAGAAGGAGAAGACCCCGGCTCCGAGCATGGAGTACTGATCCGACGCGTCGATCGGATGCCGATCCGGGCGCACGAGCAGTGCGCCCGGATTTCTTTTCTCCCTCGTTCCCGAGGGACGAGTACACTGCTGCCGATGGCGAACGCTCCCGAGCTGCGGAGCGCGCCGGTGGCCGCGCAGCGTGATGGGCTGAGAGGCTGAGCGTGCGCCGGATCGTCCGTCTCGGACTCTTCGATGCCGCATACCACCGCAATCGCACGACAGCTGCAGCGCTCAGCGTTGCTGGTGCGGTGTTCCGTGATGTCCATTTCCCTGTTCTGGAAACGATCGGTGACCGCCTGGCGCCGTCCCGTGACGCAGCTGCCTTGCTGGCGATGGCCCGGCGATTCGCGCTCGGCGAGATGCGCCTCGCTCCACGCGCCTGCTCGGCGATCGTCTGGGCGCAGGATCTCCTGTTCGGCTATCCCGGTCAATGGGATATCGTCGGCTGGGCACCGCTGGCACGCCGTCTCGGCCGCCGAGTCTTGTTCGATCCCCTGGTCACGCTCACGGAAACCTTCATCGAAGATCGGCGACTCGTTGCGCCGGGTACAGTCCGTGCGCGACTCATCCGTTGGCTCGATCGCCTGGCGCTCCGCGCAGCGGATGTGATCCTGGCCGACACGCCTCAACAGGCAGCGAGTTGGGCAGCACTCGCCGGAGTACCGCTTTCCCGTTTCGCAGTTCTTCCCGTCGGTGCGGATGAACGTCTCTTCGATCCTGCACGGCGGATGCAGGCCGGTGGACGAGGCGATGACTTAGAGTGCTTGCGCGTTTTGTTCTATGGTACCTACAGTCCCCTGCACGGTGCCGAGACGATCGTCGAGGCGGTTCACCGGTTGGAGCGAGCTGGCGAGCGACTCGCGGTGGTGATGATCGGAACCGGCCAGTGCGAAGCGGCGGTACGCGCGCGTGCAGCGGAGGCTGGGCTGCGGACCATCACCTTCGTCCCATGGGTACCGGAGCACGAGCTTCCCAACTGGATCGCGTGGGCGGATGGGGTGCTCGGGATTTTCGGTGCGACAGCGAAGGCGGCTCGGGTGGTTCCCAACAAGGTGTATCAGGCGATGGCGATGGCGTCTGCGATCGTGACGCGCGATAGCCCTGCTCTCCGCTGGTTGGCCGACGGCGAAGAAATCGCGCTCCTCGTGCCCCCGGCTGATGCCGATGCGCTGGCTGCCGCGCTCCGTACTCTCCGCTCGCCTGCCCGGCGCACGGTGCTGGCCCAGGCCGCTCGAGCACGGTTCGAGGCGGTCGCCTCCGATCGAGCTCGGGCGAGTCGTTTGCGTCCCTTGCTCGACCCCTCGCGACCCGAGACGGGAGGTGCCTGGCCATGACCGAGCGTCCGTCGGCCGGGGTGCGACGCGCCCTCTCTCTCCTTGTGGGTATCGGCCTGCTCACTGCCGTCGTCTGGCGCTTGGGGTTGACGACCTTCCTGCAGGCCTTGGGCGAACTTCCCTTGGGCGTTCTTCCCCTCGCCGTGGCGATCGGCGCCGTACCGCCGGTCTGCTATGCCTGGCGCTGGCGCCGGATTCTCGAACTCGCCGACCAGCCGATCTCGCTGGTCGACGCCTTGCGAGTGACTGTCGCAGCAACGACGGCGAACTATCTCGTTCCTGCGTTCGGGTGGGCTCCGGCGAAGATCGTTCTGGCGCGACGCTGGCTGCGGATGGGCGTGACCCAGACGGTGCCTTCGGTCGTACTCGAGCAACTGATCGATCTCACCGTGCTGGCGGTACTGGGTGGTAGCGGGTTGGTCCTCATCGGCAAACTGCCCATCCCGCTGCGATCGGGAACGTTCGCCGTCTTCGCGGCAGTCGTGGTCGCCGTCGTTCTCCTTCTCGGGGTACTCGGCTCGGTCGTTCGCAGAGGTCGTCTGACGGGAGTGCGACGAATGCTTTTGGTGAGTTGGCTGTTCGTCGCCACCATGCTCGGTGATCCACTCGTGTGGAGCGCAACAGCGGGACGCTGGGCGGCAGAACTTTTTGTGCTCGGTCTCCTCGCCGCACTTTCCGGACTACAGATCGGTTGGGCAGGCCTAAACGTGCTGCTGGCCGTGCCTGCGCTTGCCGGCGCACTGGTTCCGATTCCTGGTGGAATCGGTATTCGCGAGGCGAGCGGGGTAGCGATCGCCGCCTGGCTCGGGATCGATCCGGCGGTGGCCGGAGCGATCCTGGTCTGGCACCGCGCAGTTACGCTCCTCGGGCTTGCGGGGGTAGGCGTCGTTTCCGCTGTTGCAGGAGAAGAGCGTCCGTGATGCGATCAGGTATCTGGAACCATCTTCGGCGGTATCATGGGCAGCTCGATCCAGGGCTGGTGACGATCTGGGTCCTGGGGCTCGTCGTCCGCTTCGCCCTCGCGCCTCTCTCCTTCCATACCGACCTGTACCAGGTTTACTCGCGTGCTCATCTCGCTATTTCCACTGGTGCGTGGTGGAGCTGGAGTTCGCAGCTGGTCGCGCAACTCCTGCACGATGCCTGGCTGGCGCTGATCCTCCCCCTGCTGCCAGGGAACGCCAGCATTTGGTCACCGACCGCAGCTGTCGCCGGTATCGGAGCACAACCGGAGGATATCGCTCGCTTCCTCGCCTACCCGCTGCTCGGACGTGCGCTGGTCCTGATGAAGCTTCCGTACCTGCTCGCCGATGCGATCGCGGGCTGGCTGATCGGACAACACGTCGTGCCGGCGCGGCGGCGCTGGGCACTGGCGCTCTGGTGGCTCAACCCGATCGTCATCTACACGAGTGCCGTGTTCGGGCGACACGACAGTATCTGGGTCGTGGCCGTGCTGATCGGGATCGAGTTCGCCCGGCGAGGAGCGCGCTGGACGGGGTTGGCAGTTACGAGCCTGGCCGCAGCTGCCCGATTTTTCCCGGTATTCGTGGTGCCGCTCTATCTCGTAGCCTTGCGGCGTTCCTGGCGGACTGTCTTCCTCGGGGCAGCAGGTGTCGGCGGGCTCTGGATGGTGGTCGATCTCGTGCTCCTGCAGCGCACGGGGCAGAGCCCCACGCTCACCTTGTTGGGCGAGTACCCGCATGTTCGTTATCTGATCGCACTCGCTTTACCCGCTGGTGACGATGTCGCGGTGCCTGTCCTACCCCTTGCCTATACCATATTCGCCTGCTGGTGGGCGAGTCGTGGGCCACGTGGAGTCGATACGTACCGCGCGGGGGCAGCAGCGACGCTCTGTGCGATCGTCGCCTTGACCCCGTTTCACCCGCAATATGTCATTTGGTCCCTCCCCTTGGCCGTGCCATTCTTGGTCCGTGACCGCACCGGGCCGGTGCTCGCGGCCGCGCAGGCTGCGCTGTTTCTGGCGTGGCTCCCACGGTGGGGCGCTGCGGCGACGACTGGACTCTTGCTGCCGCTCGGCCGCGACGTGATCGAGACGTTACCCGATCCGCAACTGTTGTTGGCTGCGCTCTTGCCGGGATCGGTCTGGCAGCCGTTCGTCCGGGGGGCTTTCGCCGGGGTAACGCTTTGGATCGGCTGGCGTGCGCTCGTCGATGCACACCGGAGCTTGCCGGGGACGACCGAGGATGACCGCGAGTTCGTGAGGATGGAGGCATGACACCGCGAGGCTTGCGCTGGCTGCTCGTCATGGCCTGGTTCGCTCTGTGGTTACTCGGTTGCCGCGTTCCGCAGACGCTGGTCGCGACGTTACCGGAAAGCACGAGCACACTCACGGTACGCACGCAGGTCGAGCAGCCGTTCTATTCCGCGCGCGACGGTCTCACCGCTGTTCGTCTTCGCCTCAATTTGCCGGACAACTTCGCTCCCGGTGCGCGTTCCTCGCTCGGTGGGGGTGGGACGATCCGCATCGTCTATGCACCGGAAGTCGATCCTCGTTATCCGGATAGCGATTTCTATGCTTGGCCGGCATCGCAAGGGTGGATCGGGGAGCTCCTACCGGGGCGCGTGATTTCGCAGACGTTCCTCTCGCGCTACCCCAATCTGGATGGGATCACTGTTCGAGTCGGCACATATGGTGCCGACATCGGCACCGGAATCGGGCGGTTGCGCGAGGATGTTTCGGCGATCGTGCGGGAAGCCCCGATCGCTGGTCGGGAAATCACGACGCTCCCCGGAGGTGGTGCCGTCGAGGTCATCGGCAGTCGTGAGGGCTGGGTGCGCGTGCGGCTCGCGGATCGGCGTGTCGGTTACATCGACCGTGCGTCGTTCGCTGACCTTCCCGCTCCCACGCGCGAAAACTGGGGTGAGTTGCTCTTGCGACTCTATCGCGAGGGAGAGGAAGCTCCACTCCGCGAAGCGAGGCTCCGGGTACAGGGACTTTCCGACGAAAGCCACGTAACCTTCCGCTTCGCACCCATCGCTGATTCGTATCGAACAACGTATCGATTCACGATCGAGGCAGTCGGATCGGCGCCGGGTCACGCGGTGACGTTGTGGAGTGATCCAGCGACGGAGACGCTCGTCTTTCGCCCGACCTATGCGAGCCAGGTATTAGCCGAAGCCGCGCTCGATGCGGGTCGTTGGTCGGGGGTGGAGGGAACACTGGAGGTGCGTTTCGCCCCGGTCCAGCCCACGCGCGACGTCTATCTGCGGCTCATTGTCGAAGCGAAGGAGCGACCGCTCATCGTGCACTGGTCGATGGTGCGCCCACCGGGCAATTTGCCGCTGGCGAGCCGCGACGATCCGGGCATTTGGGGCGGGCTGGTCTTCAATGCCCGTTACAGCGAAACGGTTCCGGTCGGCTGGCTCGTCCGGACGGTATTCGTCCGGTCAACTCGCGCGATCTTCAGCGATCCTGTACTCGGCATCGGGTACATGTTCGTGACGAGTGGTGCGCTCGGCCTCCTGGCTTGGGGCTGGAGGAAGCGTGGTCGTCGAGCGGTCGTCTCGTAACTGCGTCTTGTGCGGCACGCGCTTCACCGGAAGGCGGTTTCTCTGCCGCCGGTGCAGCGAGCGTTATCGGCGAGAACGACCGAGTCGCGAGCTCCGGCGCCGATTTTACGAGGCGGTCGACCAACTGTACCCGAGTTGGGCGAACACCTTCGGCTCGTACAACATGCCGCAAGCGCTCTTGGCGGTACTCGATTCGGTACCTCGCTCCGCGCGTATCCTGGAACTCGGGTGCGGCGGTGGTGCACTTTTGCGGACACTGGCTGAGCGCGGCTTCGAACGGCTCGTCGGGCTCGATTTGGCCCGGACTGCGCTGCGGGAGGCATGCCGGCGAGAAACACCGGCCGTGTTCGTTTTGGCGGATGCCGAACGGTTACCCTTCCGCTCGCAGAGTTTCGACGTCGTGATCGCGTCCGACCTGATCGAGCATGTCGATGATCTGGATGCACATCTGGCCGAAGTCGCGCGTGTGCTTCGGCCCGGTGGCTGGTACTTGGTGAAAACGCCGAACCGCCCCCTCGCCGAGTTATACTACCGACTCGCTGGGTTGGACGATTATCCTTTCTGGCATCCTTCGATGCTGTCGCCTGGTGAGCTGCAGACACGATTCGCCCGACATGGCTTTACGGTACGGATTCTGGCACAGCCAGCTCTGACACCCGCGCAGCTGCGCAAGGTGCCGACGCCGCTCTTGCGGGGCATCGCAGCCCGGCTGCCAGTCGCGCTTCTGCCTGTGTGGCTGCGGCCCCATCTGGAAGCGCTCGCTGAGCTGGAGGCGGAACCGGACAGTAGCGGCGATGGTGATAGTCAACGTACACTGAAGGAACCATCCTGAGGAACGCAGGCGGTGGCGCTGATGCGTGGTGGCTCACTTCTTTTGCTGCTGGTCATGCTCGTCGGTGCGTCCTGTGTGGCGACGAGTCCACTCAGGCCACCGCTGCCGGCACCGCGTCCCGCAGCCACGGTGACGCCGGACCAGACCAGACAGCAGCGAGCCGAAGACCTGCCGAGAGTGCTCGAAGACGGCTTACCCGATTTGCTGACGACCGCTACACCGGACTCGGCGTACCGAGACGATGTGGATGTGCGCGAACTCTATCGCGATCTCTTCGCGTATGCGGACATGCCGCTCCGTTACCGCGGCACCCTTTGGACAGTCGTCGAGCAGGGAGACCTGTTGTTTGTGCAGGTGCACGTCTCCTTTGGGAGCGGGCCGGACGACTGGCGCGCGCTCGTCGTCATGTTCCCTCTGTACCGGTTCACGATCGAGCGTGCACGACTGACCGAAGGGGCGAGCGTTGTCGTGTGGGGGCGACCTCGCACGATGCTGGAGTTCACCGACGATGCCGGGAATCGGGTGGCGCAACCGTTGCTGCTCGGTGACGGCATAACGGTCCTCGAATGACGAGTGCCCCGTTCGTTCGAACGGGGCACTGCTCCGTGGCGCATACGGGATTCGAACCCGTGATCTCCGCCTTGAGAGGGCGGTGTCCTTGGCCGCTAGACGAATGCGCCGCGGCACTAGGCAGAGTATACCAGTGCCGCCGATCCCTTGTCCAGTCGTCCCGCAGCGCCGTTCTCGACCAGTGTGCCGAGTAGGACGCCGGCATCGGCTCGAGTCGTGCCGATCCGGTGCATTTGACGCAGTGTGTCCAGCTCGACTATACTGCCCCGGAAACCGTCGCCATGCCGTTGCGCAGTCGCTGGTCAACGCGAGCGCAGAATCCGAGGACGAGAGGAAACGAACGAGTGAGCACCTTGGCGGAGCGTCTGCTCGCTGATCTTCAAGAGGCGGTCAAAACGGGCGATGTAACGCGTCGTGAAGTGATCCGTTTTTTGCGAGCTGAGATCAAGAACCGGGAGATCGACAACGGGCGGCCGCTCACGGACGAAGAGATCATCGAGGTCATCCGTCGTCAGATCAAGATGCGACGCGAGGCGATCGAGCAGTTCGCGCAGGGCGGGCGCCAGGATCTGGTCGAGCGCGAGGAAGCGCAGATTCGCGTCCTGGAGACCTACCTACCGCAGCAGCTGTCGCCGGACGAACTCATGGAGCTCGCACGAGCTGTTATCCGGGAAGTCGGTGCGACTGGTTCGCGTGATATGGGCCGCGTGATGCCCGTTCTGCGTGAACGGGTGGGGCCGCGAGCTGAGGGACGTGCCATCGCCGAAGCAGCGCAGAAGGCGCTCGCTGAGGTCGCGGGGAGTTGACCTCGAGAGACAACGCAGCGAATCGAGGTGACGAGCGCCGGTGCTGTCGCGTATCGATCGCTTCTGGTCCGACTCTCTCCTGGTGTTCATCGCGCTGCGTCATCGAGCGCGTCATGTCCTCGTCTGGCTCGGGGTCTTTTTCGTCCTGTGGGCTCCCCTCGCTGTGCTGGTCTACGGTGCCTGGGAAGCGAGCGGGATCACACAGCAGCCGGGGCAGATCGCCGACCGGACGATCAAAGCTCCGTACACAGCAACGTTCGAGTCGCGCTTGCTGACCCAGCAAGTACGGCAAGAAGCCTACGACGATGCGCGCAACATCGTTCTCGTCCGCGATCCGGCGGTGGAGGCAGCCCAACTCGAAGCGCTCAACCGGCTGCTCACTCAGCTGGACGCGATTCGAGCCCAACGGGGTACCGATCTGGCTGCGGCCACCCAGCAAGCCCAGTCGGCTCTCGAAGGATTGGGTGCAGAAGATGCCCAACTACTGGTGAGCCTCTCGGATGCGAGCTGGGGCCGGATCGAGGGGGAAGCCCGGCGGCTCCTGGCCAGCGTGCTCTCCGGTGAGGTTCGCTCGGACAACGTGGCGCAAATCAAGGAACAACTTCCGGACCGGGTATCGATCGAGTTGAACCCGGTCGAACGTCGGCTCGTCGTCGTTCTCGTCCGATCGTTCATTCGTCCGAACGTCCGTGTGGATGAGCAAGCGACGCGCGCGGCACGCGAGGCGGCTGCTGCCGCTGTTTCTCCGGTCATGGTCACGGTGCAAGCCGGACAGGTGATCGTTCGCGACGGTGATCCGGTCACGCCGGAGGCGCTGGAGAAGTTGGAGTACTTCGGGCTGCTTTCGCCGCGCCAGTCCTGGCCTGAGTTCTTGGGATTGCTGGGCGTTCTGGCGCTGTGGGCAGGAGGCTTTGCCCTCGCGCTCTATCGCTCGGTCCAGCATGCGAGGCAGCCGCGCCAGCTCTTTTTGATTGTCGGTCTCGTGCTGCTGACGCTCGCGGCTGGGCGTCTGCTGGTCACCATCCCCGAGTTCCGTTATTCGTTCCCGGTCGCCGGAACGGTGATGCTCTTCGCGGTCCTCCTCGACTTGCGCACTGCGCTCTTAGCGAGCTGGTTTCTCGCATTGGCGCTCGGGATTCTCGATGGGTTCTCCTTGCTCACCACGCTGGTCGCCGGCTTCGGAAGCCTGGCCGGCGCGGTCGTCGTCTGGCGAGCCGAGCGGACGGTGACCTTCCTCTGGGCGGGTATCGCCGTGGCAGCAGCGACTGCTGCGACGGCGCTGGCTGCACTGCTCGCGCTCGGACGTCAGGTGGTCGACTGGAACCTCGCGGGAAACGTGCTCTTGCAGAGCGGGATCAATGGAGTACTCTCGGCGAGTCTCTGCTTTTTGTCCTTCAGCTTGCTCGGTCGGTTACTCGGCATCACGACGCATCTCCAACTCTTGGAACTGGCGCATCCGACGCAACCGCTTCTGTCCCGGTTGGCAAGGGAGGCGCCGGGTACGTACCACCATAGTCTCGTCGTGGGTAACTTGGCAGAAGCAGCAGCCGAGGTCGTCGGTGCCGACCCACTCCTGACTCGGGTGGGTGTACTCTACCACGATATCGGCAAAGTGCTGCACCCGCAGTTGTATGTGGAGAATCAAGCCAATCGCATCAACATTCACGATTCACTCGATCCGCTGACGAGTGCTCGCCTGATCGAGGAGCACGTGACAGAGGGGGTCAAACTGGCCAAACGGGCACGCTTGCCCAAGCCGATCGTCGATATCATCCAGCAGCACCATGGGACGACCCTGATCAAGTACTTCTACGCCAAAGCGAAGGAAGCCGGCCTGGCTGTCGACGAGCAAGTGTTCCGCTATCCTGGGCCGCGACCGCAGTCCAAGGAAGCTGCAGTCGTCATGCTAGCAGACAGCGTCGAGGCGGCGGTGCGAGCAGCCGCTCAGTCCGGGAAGTTGTATGAGCCGGGTGAGCCACACTCGGTGTCGAAGCGTCTCGCGGAGATCGTCGACCGCGTGATTCGCGAGCGCTTGGAGGACGGCCAGCTGGATGACGCCGATCTCACCTTCCGCCAGATCACGGAGATCCGGCGCGTCTTCCTCACCATGCTCGAGGGGGTTTATCACCCACGTGTGGAATATCCGGAAGTTCGCCGCGAGCTGGTCGTGACTGGCGTGGACGAGCGGGCGGCGGCCGAGGCATGAGCTGGCCACTCCGTGTCGGAATTCGCGTCAGCGAGGGGCTCGACCGGCCGGTCTCGGTACGGCGGCTGGCCCGCTTCCTCCGTTTCGTCGCCGAGCGCGAGGGAGTCACGGGAGAAGTTGGCGTCTGGATTTGCCGCGATGACGAGATCGCCGAACTCCACGAGCGGTTCCAGGGAATTCCGGGGCCGACCGATGTCATGAGTTTCCCGGTAGAGCCACCGTACCTCGGTGACATCGCTGTCTCAGCGGAAACAGCAGCCGTGCAGGCGGCCGAGGTCGGTCACGGCGTGGGACGAGAGATCGCCTTCCTGACCGTTCATGGCTTCTTGCACTTGATCGGTTACGACGACCTGTCGGAGCCAGAGAGATCGCGTATGTTGGAGCGTCAGGAGGAGCTGCTCCATGTCTTCGAGTGCGTCGAGCCGGGACGCTGGGATCCCGTTGCGCGTCAGCATCGTCATGACGGTCAAAAACGAGGCGACAACACTGCCTGAGCTTCTCGACTCGCTCATCGGTCAGACACGTCGACCCGACGAAGTCATCGTCGTCGATGGCGGGTCAGACGACGGGACGGTGGAGGTGCTGGATCGGTGGCATGATCGGCTGCCGCTTCGCGTCATCAGCCTTCCGGGGGCGACTATCGCGGAAGGGCGTAATGCTGGGCTCGCAGCCGCTACTGGCGATATCGTCGCCGTCACCGATGGGGGTGTCGTTCTCCAGCCGGACTGGCTGGAGCGACTGGTCGCACCGTTCGAGGAACCTGACGCACCAGACGTGGTCGCTGGTTTTTTCGTCGCTGACCCACGCACGGCAGTCGAGCTGGCGATCGGTGTCACGACGCTACCCGATGCCGAGGAAATCGATCCGCGACGCTTTCTTCCCTCCAGCCGGTCGGTCGCCTTCCGCCGCAGCCTGTTCGTCGCCGGAATCCGCTATCCGGCGTGGCTCGACTATTGCGAGGATGTGATCTTCGACTTGCGCCTGCAGCGAGCAGGGGCGCGTTTCCGTTTCGAGCCGCGAGCGCTCGTCCGCTATCGTCCGCGGCCCTCGCTGGCAGCGTTCGCCCTGCAGTATTTCCGCTATGCCCGTGGCGATGGGAAAGCTGGTCTCTTTGCGGCTCGTCACCTGATTCGCTATGCGACCTATCTTGGTTTCTTACCGCTCGTCGCCTGGCGACGACGCTGGTGGCTCGTCGCGCTCGCTTTCGGTGGTGCTGCCTGGTATCTCCGGCGCCCATACCGGCGACTGTGGCGACAACGGCAGCACTATCCGCGGCATTGGGTCGTTCGAGCTGCCCTGCTGATACCCCTGGTGCGGCTCATCGGCGATCTGGCCAAGCAAGCAGGGTATCCGGTCGGGCTCGCCTGGCGCTGCCGACGATATGGGATCAGGCGGACGTGGCAGTCGATTCCTGAATCGATGCCTCCAGCAATGCCAGACGCAGGAACTCTGCTGCCCACAACCCGACCCGCCGGCGAATCTCTTGCGGATGCGACGTGATCTCGTGCGTGCGCGTCACGACGGTTGCCGGCGTGCTCACTGCCAGGGCTGCCTGCCCCACACTGCGATCGGCTGTCGGTCCCGGATCGATGCGAACGATGATCGCTAAGCCACAGTCACTGCCTGCCGCGACTGCGGTCCGCTGAGCGAGATCGCGGGCGACCTCCTCGAGGGAGGAGTCGAGGGGAGGCTGGCTGGTGAGGATCGTTGCGGTGCGCAGGTACTGTCCAGCAGCTGGTTCCTCGGCCAGCAGACTCGTCAATCGACTGCCGCTTGCCCATTCGGTGATGGCGAGCGTCCAGCCAGAGCGTCCGAGCAGCTCGAGGATCGCCCCGCCGAGCGTCGAGTCATCGGTTCCGTACACTGCTGAACCGAGCCGAGCGCGGAGCGCGCGCTCGACCTCGTCGAGAAGGCGCTCAGCCGCACCGGCGTCGGCTGCGTGCGCAGTGATCCGTACATGAACGCCGTCGTCCTTGGCGTAAGTGGCGATACGCGCGCGACTGGTCGCGATGAGATCGTGGATCCGTTCCTCGACCAGCGATTCTCCCAGACCGATCGTCTTGAGCGTGCGGAAGCGGATCGCACCACCACCGATGGAGGGGAGCAGGCGTGGAACCGCCTGCTCATGCCACATGCGCGTCATTTCGCGGGGGACTCCCGGCATGGTCACGATGATGTGCCCATCGCGGCGGACGAACCACCCTGGAGCGGTGCCGATCGGATTGGGGAGGGGCTCGCACGAGGGAATACGCGAGGCTTGCTTGGCGTTCCGTTCTGGCATGGTGAGGCCACGGGCAGCGAAAAAGGCACGGATTTCTTCGAGCAAGGCGGGATCGATCGTGAGTGGCTCAGCCAGAAGCTGCGCGATCGCCTCGCGCGTCAGATCGTCCTCCGTGGGCCCGATCCCTCCAGTCGTGACGATGAGCGAGGCATCTTCGCAGGCACGGCGGAGCATCCGCACGATCCAGTCGAGGTCATCACCGACCTGCGCGACCCAGCGGAGCGGAATACCGAGGGCAGCGAGTTCGCGGGCGAGGAAGGTGGCGTTGGTGTCAGTGAGGTGTCCGTCGATCAACTCGGTGCCGATGGAGAGAACGACCGCGTCCATCGCGCCCCCCAGTTCGCCTGCCACACGAACAACGAGCGAGCAGGGATTTCCCTGCTCGCTCCCCAGTACCCTCGGAGGGATTCGAACCCCCAACCTCTTGGTTCGAAGCCAAGCGCTCTATCCCTTGAGCTACGAGGGCCCACGCCCAGCGAGAATTGTACCAGATCAGCGACTCACTCGGCTAGTCCTGCTCGCAAGAGGAGAGACCCAGCTGAGCCTCCGTACTGTCTCGCGACAGGTTCGAGTGCCGGCGGGAGACTCTTCGGACAGGATCGTCACGATCCTGGCACACGCTTGCGAGCGAAGATCCGAATACGACCGGATCGTTGTGCGAGTGCTGCCGCGAGAGCGATCGGTGTGGTCGCCAGGATCGCTGCGAAATGGAGCCGGGCAAGGGCATGCTCGATTCGTCGCCAGCCCTTCGCGCGGGCGAGCAACCGAAGTCCCCACGCCCACTCCAGACCGTGCCATTCGTGGTGCTCATCAATGATCTCCAGTCCGACCTGGGCACACGCCCGAAGCAGCGTCGCTGGCGTGAAGACGCTGCGGTGGCGTGGCGGGTCGTATCCCATCCAAGCGGAGCCGAAGCATCGCGCTGCCCAGGAGTCGCCGTTGGGTATCCAGAGCACGAGGGTACCCCCTGGGCGGAGGAGTTCAGCCACGCGGGCCAGTGCTCGACCGGGTTCGGGGAGGTGCTCCAGGACGTGCTGCAGTAAGACGGTATCGTAGGCGGTCGATGGGAGAGCGAGCGTCTCGAGGGTCCCTATCCGTACGTCCAGACCATGCCGGAGGGCAATCTGCGCTGCATCGGGATCCGGTTCGATCCCGCTCACGAATGGGTTACCAGCTGCCCGGATCATGAAAAGGAGTTCGCCAGTCGCGCACCCGATTTCCAACACATGGCGCGGCGGAGCCAGATAGGGCCAGAGCACGCGAACTTCGCGTCGCAGGAGAAGCCGCCGGGCAGTCGCGGTCCAGCCGGTTCGACGATAGGGGTCGTAGCCAGCGGGGTAGAACAGCGCTTCGCTGCCGGGTTGCGGTTGGGGAGTCAGGTAGCGAAAACCGCAGACTCGGCAGGCCACCAGCTGAACAGGGTGGGGCAGAGTACCGTAGCGGATGTCCTGGAGCCAGCCGAGTGGCTGAGGATCGTCTGCGCCGCAGAGACCACAGGAAACGGCGACCAGGTGGTGCGAACGGTCACTCATGATCGTGTCGGTAATGGTGACGGATGCTGTAGTCCTGACGCGGGGCGGAATGGGCGATGAGTTCGGCGAGGAGACCGGTCAAGAAGAACTGCGCGCCGAGCGTCATCAACAGGACGCCGAGCGTGAGAAGCGGTCGATGCCCGATCGGATGCCCGAGGAACCACTGGAGAGCGAGATAGCCATTGATGATGGTCCCGACGCCGAGCGCTGCGAGCCCGAACCAACCGAACAAATGGAGAGGACGAGGACTATACTGGGTGAGAAACAGCACGGTCAGCAGGTCGAAGAGTCCGCGAAAGAAGCGTGCTGGCCCGAATTTGGAACGCCCGTAGCGGCGCGGGTGGTGTGTCACGGGAAGTTCGACGACACGAAAGCCCCGAGCGTGAGCCAGGACCGGGATGAAACGGTGAAGCTCTCCATAGAGCGGAATTTCCCGCACCACTTCGGCACGATAGGCCTTGAGTCCACAGTTGACATCGTGCAGCCGGATACCAGTGAGAACCCGCACGAGGGCGTTGAAGACCCACGATGGCAAGCGCTTTGTCCAGGGATCGCGACGTGGTGCTTTCCAACCGGTCACGAGGTCGGCTCGCTCGAGCGCGTCGAGCAAGCGCGGAATCTCGCGCGGATCATCCTGGAGATCCGCATCCAGCGTGACGATGATGCGCCCCCGCGCGACTCGAAATCCGGCTGCGAGCGCGGCGGACTTACCGAAGTTCCGTCGAAACTCGATGACCTGGACGCGGGGATCGCTCAGGAAGAGTTCGTAGAGGAGACGGGTCGATCCGTCCGAACTCCCGTCATCGACGAAGACGAGCTCGGCTCGCAATGGGAGAGTGGCCAAGGTTTCGCACAGCGCGCGGTAGAGTTCTGGAAGACTTTCAGCCTCGTCGTAGACAGGGATCACGATCGAGAGATCGACCGGCTCGGATGGTTTCGGCTGCCAGTGCCGATCCGGTTGGGTGGATGGCCGTGTCGCGGCCGGAACCGTCATGCACCCTACCCCTTCCCGCTCTTCTCTCATGGTATCGGAGCAGAGCACCGACTGCCAGCGTGCTGGGATGGGCGCCGAGCGGCGTGATCGGTTGGAGCCGGCTTCTCCGGAGGTGTCTCGCTTGGGAAACGAGGCGACGAGCTGGCTGATAGCTCGTGGTTTTCGAGGGCGGGCGAGTCCAGGTCGGTTCGGGTCGGGTGACGGACACGCCAGCGACAACAGGATGCTCGGGCGGTCGGCATACTCGGTGCGGAAAGGGGGAAGGATGCGCGCGCGGGATTTCGATGCCTGGTTGCTCGACTTGGACGGCGTCGTCTACGTGGGCGATCGACTGCTGCCGGGAGTCGCCGAGGCGCTCGCCACGCTGCGAGCGGCGGGCAAGCATCTTCGTTTCCTGACCAACGATCCACGACCGACGCGTGAGCAACTCGCCGAGCGCCTGCGTCGCCTCGGCATCGATGTGGCGGTCGAGGAAGTCGTGACGTGCGGCTGGGCGACCGCCCGTCTGCTGCCCCAACTCGGTATCGGCAGCGCTTACGTGGTCGGGAGCGCGGGACTAGCTGAGGAGCTGGCCCGCGTAGGTATCACCGTGGTAGACGACGGGATACCTGATGCAGTCGTCGTGGGAGCGGACGAGCGGCTAGATTTCCAGAGTGTCGTCAAAGGGAGTCTTTTGGTCCAACGCGGCGCTCGTTTCGTCGCGACCAATGCCGATGCATCCTATCCGATGCCTTTCGGAACGGTGCCAGCCACCGGAGCAGTCGTCTGTGCCATCCGTCTCGCGACCGGACAGCGCCCGCTCGTCGTCGGCAAACCGGAGCCGCTGATGTTCCAGCTCGCGCTCGAGACACTGCCAATGGGTGCGACGGTGCTGGTCATTGGTGACCGGGTGGACAGCGATGTCCTCGGCGCGCATCGCGTGGGACTCCCCGCGGTTCTCCTGGCAAGAGAGGCACCGGCTTTCCCCGCGCGCGACTTGCGTCGCCCGGAGAGAGTCGCCACCTCGCTCGCCGAACTCGTGGCGACTTCCCCAGAAATACCGCCTCGGCCGGTCGACGACGTGAGGTGGCCTGAACGTGTCGTGGCCGGTGTCATCCTGGTCGTCTTCGACGAGACGATCGAGACGGTCGCGCTGATGCCGGTAGCCAGCAGCTGGATGCTGCCCTGGGTCGCACTGGAGCCGCTTGAATCATTTGCTGACGCTGCCCAGCGATTGCTTGCGCGGATCCTCCCGTCGCAGCCGGTCTCGCTGACCTTCCGGCCAGAACTGGTCGACGGAACCGTGCTCGTCAGCGATCTCGATGGAGCACTCATCCAGCTGGCTGGACCAGTGGTCGTTGTTCGCATCACTGGGAGCATGCTCGCCGGTGGCGCGGAGTGGCGAGAGATCACACGTGCCCGCCAGTTGCTCCCCGCCGATCAGGCGCGGCTGCTGCAAAGCGCGTTGAGTGCGCTCGATTGAGCGCGGGCGACGAGCAGCGCGGTGTTGGGATCGGTGATCGCGATCCATCGCCGCTCGTGGAATCCAGTCCTTTCCAGCCATGACTCCAAATCCTGCGCCGTTGGATTGCGTCCGTGCTCGGTGGCCAGGAGCATTTGGAGATCGTGAAGGGCGTGTCGAAGGATGGCGCTGGGTGACGCTTTGGGCGGCGTTGCACGGATCGCTAACCAGCCGGGTGACATCAGTGCCTGCCGAACGCGTCGGAGCAGCCGCTCGGCCTCGGGCTCACCCATACCGTTCAGGACACCGAAGAGAAGAACGAGGTCGTAGTCATCTCCGAACGGGTCCTCGAAGAAATCACCAGCCTGGAGATGGATCCGATCGCCGAGTCCCTGCCGATCCACCAGTTCGCGTGTCACCGCGATCACCGGTGGACGATCGAAGACGGTCGCCTCGAGGTTTGGATGGAGTCGCGCGAGTGCCATCGCGTATTCCCCATGTCCACCACCGAGATCGAGAACGCGCGGGCGAGGGCGATCGGCCAGGAGCGGCAATAATGCTTTCGCCACGTCCTCGCTCGTCAGCCGGGCGACCTCGTACAGCATGAGGGTGAAGCGGCGCACCCAGTCGCTGGCATCTTCCTCGCGACGACTCGCATCCGGTGCGCGACCGGTTCGCACCGCTTCCGCGAGCAGCCCCCAGCGACGATAGAAGGCTGCTTGGGCAGCGAGGAAATGGGCGAGCGAGGAGGGTGAAGTGGGAACGAGCGTCTCCCTGCTCGAGTCAGTGAGCTGCCAGCCTGCTGGTGTTTCGGTAACGAGGTCGAGGGCGGCAGCGGCGCGAAGGAAGCGGGCCAGCGCCGTAGCGTCAGCTCCGACAGCGAACGCCAGATCGCTGGTGGATTTCGGTCCGTCTCTGAGATGTTCGGCGATCCCGAGTTCGGCAAAGGTGATGGCGAGCGCAGCGATGCGGAAACTTTGCGCGAACTCGAGGATGCGTTGTTGGGATGATGCGGGCGGCATCGTCCACTCCTTTTTCACCCAGCTACCACGCGCGGAGCAAGGGGCGAGTCAGACAGGTTGGACCGCCGGACCGATTATGCGAGATCTCTGGACCCTCGTAGACGAAGACCGTACAGCCTGCTCGTTCGAGGGCAGCGATCGTCCGCTGGTTTTCCTTCAAGATGACGCAACGCCGGGGGGCGAGTGCGAGCACATTCGGTGCCTGGGTCGCGAACTCGTCCTCTGGAGCAGTGATGATCTCGATTCTGCGGTCGACGAGCATTTCCGCGAGCCGCACCGGGAGAAGGGGCAAATACGCGACCACGAGGTCAGTATCGACCGGACTGAGCAGCGAGAGGAGGTGCAGACATTCGCTGGGACCATGCCAGTGCGGGAGATCCACCGCGATGACTTGGACAGCCTGGGGGCGGAGCAGATCGGCGAGCTGGGCTATGCCTGTATCGTTCGTGCGGTAACTGCGGCCGACGATCAGGGTGTGCTCGTCGAGCCAGAGGCAATCGCCACCCTCCACGGTGCCTGGTGGCTGGATTCGGCCGACAATCGGGATGCCGAGATCGCGCAGCACCCGCTCGAGGGCAGCGACCTCCGGTTGACGCAGTTCCTTGCCCATGCGCAAGAGGATCGCTCCCGCCGATGTGACCAGGACGGGATCGAACGGAAAGATGGCATCCTGGAGAGCTGGGTCCTCCGGTTCGATGACGATGGTCTCGATCCCCTCCCGCTCGAGCAGGGTGACCAGTGCGGCATGCTCGGCAGCCGCACGCTCCTGGACGATCGGGTGGAAGTACCCAAAGTTACGCCAACAGTCTGGATTCGGGGGTGGAACAGGTCGAACGAGTAAGATGCGCCGGAGCGGCGCGACCATCGACTGTGCACCCCATCCGGTCGTCATCTCCGAGAAACTCCTTCAGCAAAATGCCTCGTGAGCACCAGACGTGGCGCTCACGAGGCTCGCAGTGATCGCTCGTTTCAAAGCGCTTCTCGCCACATGGCCCAGAAGTTGTAGCTGTTGATATAGATCGGGTTGGGGACGTAGCCGCGAATGTCCTTCTGCAGCACAGTTGCCTTCTTGATCTGGGCATAAAAGATAGCGGCTGGATCGTCCCAGGTGAGAATGCGCACGATTTGCCCGGTGAGGCGCCGGATCTCGTCTTCCGTCGCCGCATCCTTCAGCTGGTTCATGAGCCGATCGACCTCCGGATTCTGGTAGAACATCGCGTTGGAACCCTTGGAACCAACCGAGTCGGAGTGATAGTTCGGGTAGATCTGGTTCCAGGAATCGTTGTAGTCCGGCCACCATCCACCGGACATGAAGTGCGGGCGCTGTTCCGGCGGCGTATCGCCGTAGGCGAGTTCCAGTAGTGCTGCCCGCTCGACTTGCTGGAGCTCGAGCCGGATACCGATCTGGGCGAGATTGGCCTGGAAGAGCTGGGCCATCGCGGCATCCGTCTGATCGCCGCTCGAGTACATGTAGGTGAAGGTGTCGCCTTCCTTGATACCCGCTTCGCTGAGCAGCTGCTTGGCCTTTTGCACGTCAGTCGTATAGGTCGGTATGGAAGGATCGTAACCGATGACGGTGTCGGCGATCGGCCCGTTGATCGGTTTGGCATAACCGCGCAGGACCTTTTCGATCACTTCTTGGTATGGCCACGCGTAACAGAACCCCTGACGCGCCTTCGCATTCAAGCGGGCGTAGTTCATGCGGATCCAGTCGACCTCGGTCGTGTCGTACTCGACGATCTGGAGATTCGGGTTCTGCTTCATGGCCAGGAGGTCTTCGGGATTGATGTAGGCACAGGCGTGGGCCTCGCCTGTCTCCATGAGCTGGCGTCGGGTTGCATCCTCGGGGACGACCCGGGCGATGATCCGGTCGAAGAAGGGCCGCTCGCCATGATACTGCTCGAAGCGCTCGAAAACGAATCGTTCCTGCTGCAAGAGTTCGACTGGCTTGTACGGGCCGGTCCCGACGATGTTCTGGCTGAACCAGTCGTGCGCGAACTCGTCGTCGGCAGTCTTATGCTCGTCCCACGCTTTCGGCGAGACGATCAGCGGCCCGTACTCGGAGGCCATCGCGGCCAGGAAGAGTGGTTGTGGTTTGGTCATGACGAACTTGATCGTCGTGGTATCGACGACCTGGATCTGTTGGTCGGGATCCTCGACGAAACGCGAGATCACATTGACGGGCCCTCGACCCATCTTGAGGAAACGCGTGAACGAGCGCTTCACCGCGTCTGCGTCGCATGGGGAGCCATCGTGGAAGACGGCGTTCGGCGGTAGCTTGAAAGTGAACTCGGTAAAGTTGTCGTTGTGCAACCACTCACGAGCCAGCATCGGCTCGTAGTCGAAGGTGGACTCCCCCTTCAGCTTGATCAGCATCTCGTAACAGGCGAGGAAGAGTGCCGAAGCCTGGTTATCGTACGCTGATTGTGGATCGAGGTCCGGTACCCCTCCGATGAAGAGGACGACGAACTCGCGATTCGTCGATTCGCGCCGGCCGGTGGGGGTTTGGCCGGGCTGTGGGGTAGCTGCTGGAGCGGGGGCGGTCGGCGTTTCCCCGCCCCGCGAGCAGGCAGCCAACAAGGCGAGAATCGTCGGAGTGGAAAGACCAAGTGCCAGGCCGCGGCTCAGGATCTGCCGTCGCGTGAGCCGGCCACTGCGCGCTGCCAGCAGAAGGGCGAGCGATTCTTCGGGGCGTCGGAGATCCATCGTGCTCCTCCTCTCGATACTTACCGTCGCCGAGTCCGCGGATCGAGGAAGTCACGCAAGCCATCGCCGAGTAGATTGAAGCCCAAAACGGTGAGCGTCAGGGTCAGGCCAGGAAACGTCATGTACCACCACGCATCGCGGAAGAAGGTTCGGGCACCAGCGATCATCGTACCCCATTCCGGCGTCGGAGGCTGGGCACCGAGTCCGAGAAACGAGAGGCCGGACGTTGCCAACACCGCATAGCCCACATCGAGCGTGAGTTGGACGATGATCACCGCAAGCGTGTTCGGCAGAATATGCCGGCCGACGATGCGCCAGGGCGAGGCACCGATCGCTCGCGCTGCCTCGATGAACTCGCGCTCCTTGAGCCACAGCACCTGACCCCGAACGAGGCGTGCATACCATGGCCAGTACACGACGGTGAGCGCGATCACCGTGTTCTGCAGGTTACGACCGAGCGTCGCAGCAATCGCCATGGCGAGAACGAGGGCCGGAAAAGCCAGGAAAAGGTCGGTCAGGCGCATGAGCAGTTCGTCGACCAGCCCACCGACGTAGCCAGCGATCAGACCGACCAGCGTTCCGACAACGACAGCGATCGACAGAATGATGAACGCGATACCCAAGGAATATTTGGCTCCGCTCAGCACCCGACTGAACACGTCGCGCCCGAGCTCGTCGGTACCGAACCAGTACGTCGGCGATGGGGGCTGAAGCTTGAGGGCGACGTTCGGCTGGATGGGGTCGTGCGGTGCGAGCACACTACCGAAGACCACGAGGAAAAGGAAAAGGGCGATCAGTACCACGCCCAGCAAGTTGAGCGGGCTGTGACGAAGGAATTCGATGACCGTGCTCGACAGGGTGCGTTGGCGCGGTGGGCGCTCGAGCAGCACGGCCACTGGCCTGGTCGTCGCGGTCGTGGTTCGCTCCATGTCACGTCACCCGGATGCGTGGATCGAGCAGCACGTACGCGATATCGACCAAGAGATTGACGAGAACGTAGGCGGCACCGACGACCAGGGTCACTGAGATGACTGCGTTGTAATCGAAGTTCTGGATGGCTTGAAAGGCGTAGCGACCGATGCCTGGCCAGGAAAAGATGATCTCGACGAGAACGGCCCCGCCCATGAGCAACCCGAACTGCAGGCCGATCACCGTGACAGCCGGGAGTAAGGCATTCTTGAGCGCATGGCGGAGGATGACCGTACTCGGGCGCAACCCCTTGGCCCGCGCGGTTCGGATGTAATCCTGTCCAAGAACCTCCAGCATCCCCGAGCGGACCATTCGTGTGACGATCGCGAGCGCAGCGAGCCCGAGCACCAGTGACGGCATGACCAAGTGCTTGAGAGCCAGGAAGAAGAGCGGAAGGTTCCCGGCCAGGAGCGCATCGATCGTGAACAAGCCCGTGACCGGTGGCGGCTCTTTGACTCCGATCGGGAGTCGCTGGCCATCGGGGAGCAGCCCCAGTTGGGCAAACAGGATGAACTGCAGGACGAGTGCCAGCCAAAAGGACGGAATCGACAGGCCGAGAATCGAGATGGTCCGGCCGAAGAGATCGAGCAGGGAGTTTCGCTGGACCGCTGAGAGAATACCGAGGGGGATGCCGAGGATCACCGCGAACAGCATCGAGGCGAGTGCGAGTTCGATCGTGGCTGGCAGGTACCGCTTCAAGTCCTCGGCGACGGGACGGCGGGAGGTCAACGACTTGCCGAAGTCGAAGCGGACCAAACCGCTCACGTAGCGCACGTACTGGCGCCAAAGCGGTTGGTCGAGCCCGTACTCCTTGCGGATCTTCTCGACCGCTTCTGGGCTCGCGCGCGGCCCAGCGATCATGCGGGCAGGATCGCTCGGCACGACGTGCGACAAGGTGAAGGTGATGAGCGAGAGCCCGAGCAGCACGAAGATGAGGAAGAAGAGCCTTCGGATGATGAGCCGAACGATCATCGGACGATGGCCTTCGTTTCCTTGCCGGGGCAATCCCGCAGGGCGACTGTGAGTACGAAAATCACCCTCGCGATTCTCCCCTGCCTGCCGATCTCATCCTCCTTCGGGCTCCTCAGTGCAGGATGCAGGGCAACCGAGCATCTCCACTCTACCTGGAAAGGAAGAGCGCTGTCAAGACACGACCAGTCTTCGTCGCACACTGGGAACCAGCTGCATTGGGTCATCGACCCGTACCACTCCAGGAACGGGCCGAACGGGGTCAGGACTGCTTCGCCGTGTACCAGCGCACCGTTGTCTGGATCGAGCGATGCCCTGCTGGGCGCGAGCCGACTCGATCGAGTCGGCTCGCGTCCGCCCTCTTCATGCCTCGGGAGCGAGCTTGCGAGCTGCCACGACGACCGGATCCCAGACGGGTGAGAACGGCGGTGCGTAGGCGAGATCGAGATAGATGAACTCCTCGAGCGTGAGGCCGGCGCTCAACGCAGTTGCAACAGTGTCGATCCGCTTGCCTGCTCCCGGTCCGCCGACGATTTGGGCACCGAGCAGTCGACCGGTGCTCTCTTCGGCCAGCATTTTGACCGTCATCCAGCTCGCGCCAGGGAAATAGCCGGAGCGGGTCGTGGAGCGGGCGTGACCAGTGATCACGGACAACCCTGCGGCTCGTGCCTCGCGCTCGCTGAGCCCGGTGCGGGCGATCTCGGTGTCGCCGAAGCGCGTGATGGCGGTGCCGACGATACCAGGGAAGCGGGCATCGCGGCCTCCCAGGTTGAGTCCGCAGATACGACCCTGCTTGTTGGCAGTGGTACCGAGCGGGAAGTACACGGACCGACCGAGCAAGCGGTGAGACACGTCCGCGCAATCGCCGGCCGCCCAGATGCCTGGTTCCGAGGTGCGGCAGCGGTCGTCGACGTGCACGGCATTGCGTTCCCCGACCGCGAGGCCAGCAGCTCGAGCCAGCTCGCTGTTCGGTTCTACTCCGATGCCGATCACGACGACATCGGCAGCGATTTCGCCAGCTGGAGTGATGACCGCCCCGACCCGTCCTCCGCGGGTGGCGAAGGCTTCGACTGGTGCCTTCGTCAACACGGTCACCTGTTCTTCGCGCAGTGCTTTCTCCACCAACTCGGCCATGTCAGGATCCAGCATCGGCATAACTTGCTCGCCAGCCTCGATGAGTGTGGTCGCCAGGCCGCGGGTACGGAATGCCTCGGCGATCTCGATGCCGATGTAGCCACCACCGACCACGGCCGCTCGCTGCGGTCGCTCTCGAGCGAGCCAGTCGACGAGCGCTTGCGCCTCCTCGATACCGTGCAGCGTGAAAATACCGGCGGCGTCTCGACCAGGGACAGCGAGTTCACGCGGGCGCGCACCGGTGGCCAGCACGAGCTGATCGAACGGCTCGCGATACTCGCGCCGCTGCTCGTAATCGAGCGCGATCACCTCGCGGCGAGCCAGATCGAGCCCGATGACCTCGGTGCGCAGCCGCACATCGATGCCGTTGCGGCGATGTGCTTCCGGTGTGCGAGCGATGAGCTGGCTCCACTCTGCGACGTACCCTGCGACGTAATATGGCAACCCGCAGAGCGCGTACGAGGTGAACGCACCGCGTTCGAAAGCGATGATCTCGACGTCGGAGCGCAGCCGTCGTACCTGTGATGCAGCGCTCATGCCAGCGGCATCCCCGCCGACGATGACCAGACGCTCTTTCCGGGTCGCCATGCTGTCACTCCTTCCGGGTGAACTCGCCGAGCGGTCGCTTCGCCGGGACACCGGGTCGCCGCGGGTACATGGGCGGGCAAGGGCGTACCGCGCGGACGACGACGAGTGTACTGGCGGTGCCGACGAGATCTGCCAGCGGGAGAGGCTCGACGACGAGGAGTTCACCGCCAAGGAGAGCGAGTGCTGGCTGGCTCTCGGCGAGTTCCTGCTCGATACCGGTACCTTTCGGGAAGAGCGCAAGCCCTCCTGGGGCCAGGAAAGGCAACGTGAGTTCGCACGCGGTCGCCAGATGCGCCAGTGCTCGGGCCGTCGCGAGATGGTAGCGGCCGCGGTGAGCTGGCTGATGAGCGAGGACTTCGGCCCGCTCGTGTATGGGCACGACGTTGGCCAGTCGCAGCTGTTGCACGACCGTCTCGAGGAAGCGGATCTTCTTTTTGGTCGCGTCGAGGAGGGTAATCATGAGCGAGGGCCGAACGACCGCGATCGGGATGCCCGGTATGCCTGCTCCGGTACCCACGTCGATCATCCGGCAAGGAGTCTTTCGCTCGCAGGCGCGATCCACCCAGGGAAGCAGAGCGAGCGACTCGACGAGCAGTCGGCGCTGAATAGCTGACCACTCGTCGAGCCCAGTCAAGTTGCTTTGCCTGTTCCACTGCAGGAGCAGTTGCCCGTACTGCCGGAAGGCACGTTCGCGCTCCGGCGTGAAGGCCTCTCCCCAGCGCCCGAGGGCCTGCTGGACGAACTCGAGATCGAGCGGCTCACCGCTCACCGGTCGCTGATGGCTCCTGTCTCGATACGACCATGGGTCGCGAGGAACGCGAGCGTCCGGCTGACGATCGATTCGGCATCGATTCCCGCTTGCCGCCGGAGCGATGCCTGGGAGGCGTGATCGAAAAAGCGATCGGCCAGGCCCAGGCGCAGTACCGGAATTAACAGTCCGGCATCGGCGAGTGTCTCCAAAACTGCGCTGCCGAAACCTCCGGCCAGCTGGGCTTCTTCGACCGTCACCAGACAACCGCATTCGCGCGCAGCATCAAGAATGAGTGACCGGTCGAGCGGTTTAACGAAACGAGCGTTGATGACAGTCGCGCGGATTCCCCGCTCCGCGAGGATGTCCGCGGCACGCTCGGCCGGGAGAACGGTCGCACCGAGCGCCACGATCGCGACGTCAGATCCCTCGCGCAGTAATTCCGCTCGGCCGATGGGCAGGACACGCGATTCCCCGAGCATGGGGACGCCGACACCGCTCCCGCGCGGGTAGCGGAGCGCGATCGGCCCTTCCTCGTAAGCGAGCGCAGTCGCTAACATGTGACGCAGCTCATCCTCGTCCTTCGGTGCCATGAGGACCATATTGGGAAGACAGCGGAGATATGCGACGTCGAACACACCGTGATGGGTTCGCCCATCTTCCCCCACGAGACCGGCACGGTCCATCGCGAAGACGACGGGGAGTTTCTGGATACAGACGTCATGGATCACCTGGTCGTAGGCACGTTGCAGGAAGGTGGAATAAATCGCGCAGACCGGTCGGAGCCCCTGCGTTGCCAGGCCAGCCGCGAAGGTGACGGCATGCTGTTCGGCGATCCCCACGTCGAAGAACCGGTCAGGGTACGCTGCGGCGAAGGGCAGGAGCCCAGTCCCGTCCGGCATGGCCGCAGTGATGGCGACGATTCGATCATTTTTGGCAGCGAGCTCGACCAACGTCTGACCGAAGACATCCTGGTACCGTGGTGGGGTGGGTGGTGCTCCCGGAACCTTGACCGCCGCGCTGTGGTGCTTGAACGGATCATCTTCCGCTGGCTGGTATCCCTTGCCCTTGACAGTCAAGACATGGACGAGAACCGGGCTGTCGAACGTCTTGACCAACTGGAAGGTCTCGATCAACTCGCGCAGGTAGTGCCCGTCGATCGGACCGATATAGGTAAAGCCGAGTTCTTCCCAGATCATCGTCCGGTAGACGACCTCCTTGAGGCCGTCCAAGAAGCGGTGAGAGAGTTCGACCAGCCGTTCGCCTTGCGGAAGCCGTCGGAGCAGTCGCTCGATTTCGACCTTGGCTTGCCGGTACCGCGTGTCGGTCCGGACGCGGGTCAGATACCGTGCCAGTGCCCCCACATTGGGTGCGATCGACATCTCGTTGTCGTTGAGGACGACGATCAGGGGTACCTGGAGGGCACCGGCATGATTCAGCGCTTCATAGGCCATGCCACCGGTCAGCGCACCGTCGCCGATAACAGCGATCGTGTGGTAGCGATCGCCCCGTAGTTTGGCTGCCACCGCCATTCCTAGGGCGGCCGAAATCGACGTCGAAGCATGGCCAGCGCCGAAGTGGTCGTGCGGGCTTTCTTCGCGCTGGAGGAAACCGCTCAGGCCGCCTTCTTGCCGGATCGTGTGGAACCGGTCACGGCGACCGGTCACCAGCTTGTGCGGGTAGGCCTGGTGACCGACATCCCAAACGATCTTGTCCCGCGGCGAATCGAAGACGTAATGCAAGGCCAATGTCAGTTCGACTGTCCCGAGATTCGGAGCGAAGTGTCCGCCGGTTTTCCCCAGCACAACTTCGATGATGGCTTCCCTGATCTCTTCGGCAAGCTTTTCGAGTTCGGGTACGTTCAATCGCTTGAGGTCCTGTGGACTGTCGATCCGTTCCAAATACATCGGCTTCCCCCTCATCGGAACCGCCCCGCGCGTCACCGAAACACGGGCAGCGGTGCGGGACATGCTGATCGTAACAGGGAAGCTGATCGACGTCAAAATGCCCGCGCCGATCCGGCAAACGAGACGGGGAGGAGAGAACCCTCCTCCCTGGGCGGAGTGAGAAGGGCAAGGCTGATTCACTGGCTGTAAATCGGCATCCAGGGAGCGAAGCGGGCTCCGTTCTGTCCTTGCTGCTCTGGTGCGCCCGGAGCGTACTGCCAGCCCCAGTGGTGATGCCGGCCGCGTCCCCATCCGGCGCCGTGCTTGAAGCCCCAGGGTCCAGCCGCGTCGATCAGCGTGTCGAGGTTGCTCTCGACCGCTCGCAGAGCCTGGTCTGCCTCGTCCTGCGTGAGGACACCCTGTTGGACCAGCGTCTTCGCGTTCGCCTGAGCTGTTTCGAGCAGTGCCGCCTTCAAGTCATCGCGGGTGACGCCATGCTCACCGGCGATCTGGGCGAGCGTCTTGCCCTGCCGGAGTTCTGCCTCGAGCTGGCTAACGGTCAAGCCGAGCTTGGTCACAGTGGTGCTCAGGATATCGGCGGGTGATAAAACGTGAGCCTGATAACAGCGCGTACGAGCCCGGTCGGTGACATATTGCTGAATACGGTTTGCCTGGTCCTGGGTGATGATACCCTCGTTGACTAACGCGCTCAAGAGATCACTGAGCGGCCCAGCTTTGGTCTCTCCGAGCGACGAGCAGCTGCCGGCCTTCGTGGATGGGGTGGGAGTAGCTGCTTGGGCGGCCACGAACCCTGCGCTGGCCACGAGCGAGGCGAGCGCTCCGCTCAGGAGCATCACGATCCAGAACCATCGACTGCGTAGCTGATTCCACGACATGGCTGACCTCCTCTCAATCGAGCACGGTCGCTTCCGGGAGTTCCAGCGTGAACGTCGTCCCGACTCCGAGTTCGGAGGTAACCGAGACCGCCCCGCCGTGAAGGGTCACGATCTCGCGGACGATGGCTAAGCCGAGTTCGAAACCGTTCCGGTCGTTCTGCGCTGGCGCTCCCTGGTAGAACCGATCGAGCAGGTGTGGCAAGGCATCGGGCGGGATACCAGGACCAGTGTCGCGGACGGTGAGCGCGACCCGCGGGGGTGTTGCGGGGATCGACCGCGCGCTGATCACGATGTCCATCTTGTCACGCCCGTGGACGAGCGCATTCTGCACCAGGTTCTCGATCGCCTGCTCGAGCAGATCCGGATCTCCCGAAACCAGCAGTGCGTCGGGGATCGTCGCCGTCAGCGTGATACGGCGCTGCTGAGCCTCCAGCCGGTGACGAGCCTGGACACGTTGAACCAGTGCCGCCAGATCGACAGGCTGGCGCTCGAGCGCGATCTGGCCGGTTTCCAGGCGCGTCAGGTGCAAGAGCTGCGTGAGGAGGCGCGCTGCCCGTTCGCTCTCGCTCGCGATGACCTGCAACGCCTCCTCGCGCTCGGGCGCCTCGGTGAGCAGTCCCTCCCGGAGCGCGTGGGCATACCCCTGGATCACTGTGAGCAGCGTGCGGAGTTCGTGGGCGACGTTGGCTAGAAGGTTGCGCTGTCCCTCCAGGAGACGCCGCAGAGTCGTCACCATCGTGTTGAAGCTGCACACCAGTCGCCCGACCTCGTCGGACCCAGCGCCACTCGCCTGGCGCGAGAGGTCACCGGCCGCGATAGCGTCGGCGACTGCAGCAAGGCGCGCGATCGGCCCAGCGATCGATCGTGCAAGGAACCAGGTCATAGCGAGCGAGGCGACGAGCCCAGCAGCCAGCGCCAGCCCAAGCCCTGGGATCAGCGTGCGCAGGAGGACCCGCGTCGGTGCCGGCGCCAGGACGACGAGGGTCGCTCCCGGTACGCTGGCCAACGGGGCTGCCGCCAACGAGTAGCCGCCCACCGAACCAGCGAGCCGGACCGCCCGGTCGCGCTTTCCAGGAGAGAATCGTTGCTCTCGTGTGCGCTCCGCTAACCCCTGGGTGACCGCTGCCCGTACGGCCGGGGGGAGCGGCTCCTCGACCGAATCCGCCACGATCGCCCCCTGCGGGTCGATGATCAGGAGCCGCACGCCGCTGCGCTCACCGAGTTCGTGCAGGAACTCACCGCCCAGGAGCGGCCGCAGTCCGGGGCGACGGTAAACGGCATCGATGCCGACTGCCAGTTGGGCCGCAAGCTGCTCCAGCTCGCGCTGGTTGACCTCGCGCTGGGCGCGGACGAGGGGCCAAATGGCAGCCAGAGCAGTTGTGGTCACCATGACCAGCACCACCGCGACGAAGCTCGCGAACAAGCGGCCGCGTAGACTCTTGATCACTGCTCACCCTATCCGGCAACCGGAGTGGTCTCCACCCCGCCTGCCACTCCTCAGTCTGATCGTGCGATGTAAACGGAACGTAACCGGACGCTTACGATTCACTGAGAGCGAGTCGGTAGCCGATGCCTCGGATGCTCTCGATCCGGACGCGACTTTTCTGCAATTTCTGACGCAGCCGATTGACGTGGACGTCCAGGGTGCGCGAAGCCTCGTCGATTTCGTGGTCGCGCCAGACTTGCTGCAAAAGGCGCTGACGCGAGATGACTCTGCCCGCCTGGCTCACCAGGGCAGGCAAGAGGTCGAACTCGGGTGGGCGCAAGGTGACCGGCTCATCATCGACGAAGACAGTGCGTGCCTCACGGTCGATGCGGATATCCCCGTACACGAGTTCTCTCACCGGTGGTCCGCTGGCGCGCCGCAGGAGTGCCCGCACGCGGGCGAGCAGCTCGTTCGGCTTGAACGGTTTGGTGACGTAGTCGTCGGCCCCGAGGTCCAGTCCCTCGACGATATCGCGCTCGTCATCGAGCGCCGTGAGCATAAGGATCGGTGTGGCATGGCGGAGACGGAGGGCTCGGCAGACGTCACGACCGTGTGTGCCCGGCAACATGAGGTCGAGGATGACCAGATCAGGGTGCTCCTGCTCGAAGCGCGCCAGCGCAGCCGTTCCGTCGGCAACGGTCACGACCGTGTGCCCGTCGCGGCGCAGGAAAAGTTCCAGAATCTTGGCAATACGCGCATCGTCCTCGAGGACGAGTATGTGCGCCATCGATCGCTCAGGGGACGGCCGAGTAACCGGCCCGGGTTGCCACCTCCGGCACCAATCCTACCAGAACCGTCTGCGGAAGATTCGGTACCGCGATTCGACGGTAGAGGAGAAACGAGATGTATTCTCGCCAATCGCGGGGATCGACGATGCCGGTCACCAGACGTCCCCAGGGTGGTGAGCGCAGGACCGCTGGGACTGCGAGTTGCGCGGGAACCGGTTGCCAGACCAGCTCAGGCCGCGCTGCGGCGATTCCCGCGTGCATTTCCGGAGGTATGACGATGACCTGGGCATCCGCGAGTGCACGTGGTAGGTCGCTCGTCGAGACGATACGCAAGGACGGGAAGTCACGCAGGTACCAGGCAAAGGGCTGGGAGACCGAATCGTGGAGCACGATGACGAGTCCGTGTCCACCAGTCGGATCACGAGGATCGAACTGGAACATGGTAAGGTCCATGCTGGCCCGCCGGAGGCGGTCGACGGTCGTGCGCAATCCCGGTGCGCTGTCTTCTCCGTGCAAAACGGTACCAGGCCGGTAGCTCGTGGTCGCGTTGGCGAGCATCGCGTCGCGGGAGGCGAGGAAGCTCAGGGCGAGCAGCGGCAGGACGAGGAGCGTACGGCGTGGTGCGACGGCTCGTCGCCACAGCTGCTGGATCGACCAGAGCGTGACGAAGAGCAAAAGCAGGAGACTGACGATGCCAGCCAACCAAGCGAAGGCGTCTCCTTGCGGACCGGACAGCAGTCGGCCGATCAGGCTGAGACCGAGAAGCAACGCGAGAGCGCTCATGCCGAGAACCGCGCTATCCCAGCTGCGCCGGAGCGTCGGCCACGGGATCGCGCGGAGAAGCTGACAGAGACCGTAACCAGCGAGAAAAACCGCGCTCGTTACGGCGAGGGCGAGTGCACTCGCCCGGCCGTTCCCGAAGAGGATCGCACTGCCGACGCCGAGAAAGGCGACGACGAGGAGCCCCCGCGCAGCCCGGCGTCGAATAGACAGGATCGCCCCGCTGAGTGCGAGGACGAGTATCGGGAACTCCTCGGTCGCCAGGAGAACGAGCGGACGGGACCAAGCAGCGAACGGTTGACCGGGAAACTCCGTAACGAGCGTCTGCCAGCTGGTGACGAGGAACCGTGCGAGGCCGTCCGGGCGCGTGAAGAGGAACGTACTGGTCAGGGTGATGGTGAGGAGGGCTCCCACGACCAGAGAAACCAGATTCCGGCCGCGACGCGACCAGCGTGCGAGTACGACGGCAGTGCCACCGAGCGTCAGGATCCAGCCGAGCGGGTGAGCGAGCGGAGCCGTTCCGAGCAACAGCCCTACCACGATCGCCGAGGGCCGCGCGGGTGCGGGACCGAGGAGAAGACAGGCAGCAGCCAGCGCCAGGCTGACCAGCAACATCGTTCCGTCGAGTCGCGTACTGGCGACGACGAATGTCAGGGAGAGGGCGAGCAGGATTCCGCTGGCCCAACCGAGCAGTGGATCGATGCGCTGTCCGAGCCGGATAGCCAGTACCACGCTCGCGAATCCGGCGAGCAGGCTGGTCAGCCGCGCTGTCCCATCCTCCGGCCCGAAGAGAAAGAACGAGAGCGCCGCCAAGGCGGTGGGAAGCGGCTGCGTCCATCCAGCAGTCGTGAGGTCGCCGCCGGCGACGAGACGACTGGCATCCCAAGCCAACCGCGCTTCCTGCGGAGCGAGCGGGTAGGAGCGCAAACCGTAGAGCCTGGGCAGCGCTGCCAGAATGAGCACCGCAAGCCACGGCGCGAGACGCAGCATGACTGCTCCGAGCGGGATCTCCCGATCGAGGAGCGATCGCTCAGGTGCCGACGATGCCGGTACGCTCATGACGATGCCTCCCTCTCGGTCGGGACTGGTGGTGCTGCCAGGACCGGGTCCAACCGCGGTTGCTGCAGCCGGATCTCCTGGAAAGCCGGTAGCAGATCGTTGCGGACGTAAAGGCGGAGACGATACGAGCCGATCGGCGAGGGGAGTTCACGCAGAGCGACCAAGCGAAACAGCTTGGCCTGTTGCGATGGTTCCCTGGCACTCGCCAGGCTGCGCCAGATGCTCCGGAGTACATCGCCGAGCGTGAACGGCGGGAGATCACTCGTTTGGAGGTTCTGGCGTGCTGGGTTCTTCAGTTCGGGCGCGATCGCGAATGCTCGGTACGTGGTCTCTTCTGGATACCACCAGCGCATCGGATAATCGAAGCTCGTGTATTGGCTCCGCAGAAGGGCATCGGTTTCCGGACGCAAGTATTCGAGCGAGTAGAGCACGATCGGCGGCGGATGCTCGGGAAGGGTGTTGAGGGTCGTACCGAAATAGCGGCGACGTGGAAACTCGCGAAGATACCAGTTCATTGGCCACTGCGTTCCCGAGTCGTACCAGATCTCCAGATCCATCCCTCCGGTCAGCTCGTGCGAAAAGCGCTCGAGGTCGCGGGTGAGCTGGACGACGTGTGGTGCTGTCTGGACATAGATCAGCATGTCGCGCGGCACGTCTCCTTCGCGATAGGTCACCCGCCATCCAGCGTGGACTTGAAAGAGGGCTGCCGCGATCAGCCAACCGGAGACTGCTGGAAGTGCGAACTGGCGCCATCGTCGATCGACAGCGGGCACGATGACTGCGAAAGCAGCGACGAGCACCGGTACCCATGCCAGGCGGAGCGCGGTCTCCCCGCCGAAACGAATTCCTCGCATCGGAGGACCCTGCGTCGTCTCGAATGGACCGGCTGTGACCCATGCCATCGCGAGGAACCACCGTGCGAGGAGCGCGACGACGAGCGTCGCTAGGCCGAGCGCGAGGCGACGTTCAGCGCGGTTCCAGCGTATCCAGGCATGCTCGAACTCCTCGAGAAGCCTGCCGATGAGCAAACCAGCGAGCAGACACAAGGGAACCGTGATGTGGATCACCAACCAAGGCATCTTCTCGCCCGCCCAGGAGAGGACAGCGAGCATGATGGCTCCCCAATAGACGAGAAAGGTGAGCGTCAGCCAGGAAGCCGGTAGTGGCGTGCCGCGCCGGAGCGCAGCCAGTCCTCCGCGGAGCGCGAGGACAAGCCCGACCGGAAATGCGGCCACAGCGATGAGTTCGTACTGAGGAAGCATCACGAGATAGTAAAACCACGGCTGTTCCCCGCGCTGGACACCGTGTTGCCCGAGCCAGTACCCGAGCGCGCCGACGGTTCCGCTGGCGAGACCGCCGAGGTTCGTGAAGAGGCTCGTGAAGAGTGCGATGAAGATTCCTGCGCCGATGCTCGTTCCCCAGGCGAGCCCGGCTCGATCAGCCAGCGCCGTGGCGATGGCCGAGGCCACCGAGCCGGGCGGCGCGATGCGCTGTAACCAGGTGCTCCATGATTGGTCCGGACCTTTTTCCCGGGTGAGCAAGCGCCAACTCCAAAAGGCCCACAAGAAGAAGATACCGAGAGCAGCGAGCGTGATCGGATGAGTGAGGAGTCGAATCGCGAACGTCTGGATCGCCTCCCCGGTTGGATTTTCCCATGGTATCGCCGGTAATCCAGGAACACCCAGTGCCTCGAACAGGAGCACCGAGCCACCGAACGCTGCCAGAGCAAGTCCGCTCGTCGCCAAAAGGATCGGCGCCGCGCGGGCAGCGAGGGCGACTGCAATGAACGTGACGAGGATAAAGGCAGAAACGAAGGTCACTTCGTGCGTCGTCAGCATGAACGCACCGGTTACCAGCGCACCAACCAGCCAGCGCCGCGCGGGCTCGTGTACATAGCGTAGAAAGCACACGAAAAGCAGCACCGTTGCAGTGACGGCGAAGATATCGTGCCGGATGAAGCGGCTGAAGTAGAGCACAGAAGGAGAAAGCAGCAGAAAGGTGCTCGCGGCGAATGCCCCCCAGCGACCGAGCAACTCGCGGTCCCGGAGCAGCGCCGGCGAGAGGACGAGCACGACCCCGAAAAGGGCAGCTGGTAGACGCGATGCCCAGTCACTGCTGCCGAACAGCAGATATGCCAGAGCATCGAGATGAAACAGCGATGGGCCATGCATCATCGGATGATGAATATAACCGTTTCCCTGCTCGTAGACCCACGAGAAATAGGTGTGGAGCGACTCGTCATGGTGGAGTGCTCGCGAGCCGAGATCCCACAAGCGTGTGCAGAGCGCCAGAAGAGCGAGAACCGTATAAGCCAGCTGTTCGATGGTCGGTCGCCAGGATGCGATTCGCCCTGCACGGTGCGGGAGCGACCATCGCGCTCGATCGACGCTCGGCGGTGTGGTCGAACCGTTCACGATCTCACCGCTCTCTACCTGAACCCCGTCACGACCGTGCCTCCGGGATTCTACCAGTCGAGTATGCTCGGGTCGGGAGAGTGCCGACAGGAGCGAAGCGATGACAGGAGTGACGCGGCCACGGTGCACGGTTTTCCTCGTCTCCGATGGGGTGGGGACGACCGCACAGGCCGTGCTTGATGCGGCGATGGCGCAGTTCCCGCGAGTCGAGTTCGATGTTCGTCGCTATCCAGGTGTGCGGACGCTGGATCAGGTTCGGGAAGTCGTCGAGGCAGCTGAGCAGGCGAACGGGATCATCGTGCATACGGTGGTGATCGTCGAGATTCGCCGTGTGCTCGTCCGCGAGTGCAATGCCCGTCTCATCGATCACGTCGATCTGCTCGGCCCGCTACTGGGCCAAATCTCCCAAAAGGTAGGAGTCGAGCCACTCCTGCGACCAGGTGCAGCACGCGGTGTCGGGCCCGAATACTTCCAGCGGATCGAAGCGATCCAGTACACGGTCCGGCATGATGACGGCCAGGGTCTGGAGACGCTCGGGGAAGCCGACATCGTGCTGGTCGGCGTCTCGCGGACGTCCAAAACGCCCCTTTCGGTCTATCTCTCCATGTCCGGTTGGAAGGTGGCCAATGTGCCGATCATCCTGAACGTGCCGCCGCCTCCGCAGCTGCGGCAAATCGATCAACGCAAGATCGTCGGATTGACGATCGACAAGGACGAGCTGGTCCGTATCCGGCAACATCGCCTCCAGGCGCTCGGTGGCACGCTGCCGGGCGAGTATGCCGATCCCGAGAAGGTGGCGGAGGAACTGATCTATTTCCGCCGCATCGCACGGAGCGGTTATCCGTGGCCACTCGTCAACATTACGGGGAAGTCGATCGAGGAGATCGCGAAGGAAGTGGTCTCGATCATCCAGCGGCAACGCCTGCGCGGACTCACTAGCCAGGCTGATAACGATTGACTCGTGGTCGGAGTGTCGGAAGGAAATGGTGGGATGCCTGCAGCGAGGACAACTCGTCGCACCTGGTGGATCGTCGGGCTCAGTCTCCTGCTGGTTGCGAGCTGCCTCGCGCTGACGGCCGGGCTTGGCATGCTCGCATCGGGCAGACTCAACCGCTCGCTGGAGCAGCCGCATGTCGCTGAGATCCGTGTCCGCGGGCCCATCGCGCTCCGCGGTGGGGCCGGTCTGTTGACCGGCGAGTCGGCGAGTGCCGAGCGGATCGTCGAGCAACTGGAGCGAGCGCGCCAAAACCCGAATGCCAGAGTCGTCCTGTTGCGCGTCGATAGTCCGGGGGGTGGCGTCAATGCGGCGCGCGAGATCTGGGCAACAGTGCGACGTGTGCAGGAATCCGGGAAGCCAGTCGTGGCCTTTTTCGAGGACACTGCCGCGTCCGGCGGTTATTACATCAGTGCGTCGGCCGACCGTATCGTCGCCATGCCTGACACCATCACCGGCAGTATCGGGGTGATCCTGATCATTCCTGACCTGTCCGGCTTGTACGAGAAACTGGGCATTCGCATGCAAGTCGTCAAGAGCGGCACCTTCAAGGACATGGGGTCGAGCGATCGTCCTTTGACTTCAGAAGAGCGCGCACTGCTCGAGCGGCTGGTTCGCGAGGCCTACGACGAGTTCGTGCGAGTCGTCGCCGAGGGTCGCGCGATGCCACCCGAGCGCGTGCGCGAGTTGGCTGACGGCCGCATCTACACTGGGCGCCAGGCGAAAGAGCTCGGGCTCGTCGATGAACTCGGCGGCTACCGTGACGCCCTGGCAGTGGCTGGCCAGCTGGCTGGACTGGGAGCGGAACCAGCGGTCCGCGTCTATAGCCCGCAACCGACCTTTTGGGAATCGTTGAGCAGGACTACGGCGCGATTCTTGTTCGGTCGGGACGATGCGGGGCCGGTGGGAGTTCTCCCGACCGGCCCGATCGAGCTACGCTACGAGCTCGCCACGCTCGGTTGATCTCAGTCATCGGAACCAGGCTGGATGGCGGACGGGACCTGAGCGAGCCGGCTCTCGAGGAACGGCGTGAGGAGATCGATCGGCAACGGGAAAATGATGGTGCTGTTGCGCTCGGCAGCGATTTCCGTCAGCGTCTGCAAGAAACGGAGCTGCAACGCACCGGGAGCGCTGAGGAGCGTGCGGGCAGCCTCGGACAGCTGGCTCGCAGCGGCGAGTTCGCCCTCCGCAAGGATGATCTTGGCGCGCTTCTCCCGCTCGGCCTCGGCCTGACGCGCCATGGCTCGCTGCATCGATTCGGGAAGCTCGACGTCCTTGATCTCCACGATGCTGACCTTCACGCCCCACGGTTCGGTCTGCTCGTCGATGATTTCCTGCAGCTTCTGGTTGATTTTCTCTCGTTCGGCGAGGAGTTCGTCGAGCTCGACCTGGCCGAGGACGCTCCGGAGCGTCGTCTGGGAAATTTGCGACGTCGCCCGGATGTAGTCGGCGACGTTGACGACCGCTGCGTTGGGATCGACAACGCGGAAGTAGGCGACTGCGTTCACCCGCACGGTCACGTTATCGCGCGTGATCACTTCCTGCACCGGAATATCCATCGTGACCACGCGCAGATCGACCTTGACCATCCGTTCGATGATCGGGATGAGCAAGATCAGTCCGGGTCCGCGCGGACCGACCAAACGTCCCAGGCGGAAGATGACGCCGCGCTCGTACTCCTGGACGACCTTGATCATGGAACTCAGGAACATGAGCACCAAAACGACGACGACTGCACCGGTGATCAGCGATGTCAAGCCCATCGGCCACTCCTTTCCAGGTCACGACATCTCATCCGCGGCGGAACAGGGCACCGAGCGGCCGCCAGCGACGCACGTCTCCTGCCAGCCGTCGGACTCGGACAGCCGGCTCTTCTTCGCTCGCTGGCTCGACGAGCAGGACGAGTCCCTCCACTCCGACCACGCGTACCGTCCTACCGTCAGGAATGGTGCCGGCGAGGCTGCGAGCGCGCCACAATTCCCCCTCGACGAAGACCATGCCTTCCGGGTCGAGGGTGCGCCGGACGACAGCTCCTGCGCCGAGTAACGCCTCCTTTCCGGTCTGTGGACGCCGGGCGTGCGCGCGGGCGACCAGATACACGAGAAGCAGGAACACACCGGCGATCGTCGCGGTGACTGCGATCACGACAGCGCGCGAGAGCTGGAAGGCCGGGCTGGCCGGTGACTGCAAGAGCAGGAGGGAGCCGAGTGCGAACGACACGATCCCGCCGATCGTCAAGACACCCTGAGTTGGGACATAGAGATCGATCAGGAACAACAGGAAGGCGAAGCCCATCAGCAGCACGCCAGCCCAGTTGACGTCCAGCGTCCCCAAGGCGTACAGCCCGAGCAGGAGCAGGATGCCACCGAGGACTCCAGGCAGGATGCTGCCAGGATTGGCGAGTTCGAAGAAGAGTCCGAGCATACCCAGACTGAGGAGAATGTAGGCCACGTTCGGATCACTCAGGACTTGGAAGAACCGTTCGATGAGCGTCACTTGGATCGGAACGACCTCGGCATCGCGCGTGCGGAGGGTGACCTGTCCAGCACTCGTGGTCACGGTTCGGCCATCCACGGCATCCAAGAGAGCAGGAAGCGACGGGGCCACGAGATCGACGACGTTCTGCGCCACCGCTTGCTCAGCGGAGATGTTGACGGCTTCGCGGACCGCTTGTTCCGCCCAGTCAGCGTTGCGACCGCGCCGCTCCGCCAGGCTGCGGATCTTGGCGACGGCATCGTTGACGATTTTCCGCTGCATCGTGTCGTCTGGTTGCGCGGCCTGCCCGTCTTGGCCGATGAGGACTGGACTGGCTGAGCCGATATTCGTCGCTGGTGCCATGGCGGCGATGTGGGCGGCGTAGGTGATGAAGACTCCGGCCGAGGCAGCGCGGGCGCCTTCCGGTGCGACGTAGACGATCACCGGGACTGGACTCTGGAGGATGTCCTGGATGATCTCGTCCATCGCTGAACTCAGTCCGCCCGGCGTGTCGAGCTGGATGACGACGGCTTCCGCACCCTGATCGGCGGCCTGGCGGAGAGCACGATCGACGTAGCTGGCCACCACCGGCGTGATCGCCCCATCGATTTCGACGAGATAGACGCGCGTACTCGCTGCTGCGCCGCTTTGGCCGAGGAGTGCCAAGCCGACGATCATGAGGAAAAGCGACATGCATCGTGAGCGAAGATTCTGCCAGTACCGCATCGGATACCCTCGTTCGGATAAAAGCGGCTGCTCGGCGTGAGTTCTCCTGCTCCGAGTATAGTCGACCTGGGTCGGTCGGCGTTGGCTCGTCCAGTCGTGCTCAGCGGATGACGGTGACCTGGGACCCGCCCGACGTCTTGTACACCTCGATCCGCTGTGGGAATTGCTCCTTGAGGTCCTCCAGGTGTGTGATGACGAGAATCAGCGCGAAGCGATCCTGGACGGACTGGAGGGCTTGAATCAGTCCTTCGCGCCCTTTGGCGTCTTGTGTGCCGAAACCTTCATCGATGACCAATGTCTCCAGACGGCGGCCCGCTCGCTCGAGGAGCAAAAGGCTCAAGGCCACGCGCAGTGCGAAGTTGATGCGGAACGCCTCGCCACCACTGTACAGCTCGTATGGGCGCTGGCCGAACTCGTCGCTGATCAGGATGTCGAGCGTCTCGATCGCGCCGTTCCCGCTGGTTTTGTCCCGCTGAGTGACGAAGTCGATGCGGAGCGTATTGCCAGGCAAGCGGTCAAGAATCTCGTTCGCGGCCTCGGCGAGATCCGGCAAGACATTTTCGAAGACCATCGTCTGGATTCCGTGCTTACCGAAGGCGCGGTCGAGAGTCTCCAGTACGGCGATTTCGCGCGCCAAGCGATCGAGTTCTCGCGAAACGCGCTCGGCCTCATCCTGCGCTGCCTCCGCATCCGTCAATCGCTGCCGCAGAGCACCGAGCTGGGACTGCAACCGCTCGATCAGTTCTTCTTCGCTCTGTTCGCGCTGCTTCAGTTGTTCGAGTTCGCTGCGCACGGTCTCCAGTTCTCGTTCTGGCGGGGACCAGGCTGCCAGTTCAGCCTCCAAACTCACCCGCTCGGTCTCGAGCGTCGCGATCTCGCGTTCGAGTTCGCTCAGCCGTTCGGCGAGGTGCTGCACAGCTGTTCGCGCGTCGCGCAGTTGCAGTAGTTCTTGCCGAACCGGCTCGAGTTCGCGGCGCCGTCGCTCGAGTGCCTCATGGCGTTCCGGATCGAAAACGAGTGCTGTCAATTGCTGCCGGAGCTTCTGCACCTCGTCCGCGAGTGATCGGTACTCGGGGTCGAACTCCTCCGAGCGACTCAGCTGCTCCACTTCGCACCGCAACTGAGCCAGTTCGCGCTCCTGCCGAGCGAGTTTTTCGAGATCACCGCGTATTTTGCCGCGTTCGGCTTGGAGATCACCCTCTCTCCTCAATTCGCCGTCGAGCTCGCGACGACGCTGCTGGATTTCCTCTAACTCCTTGGCGAGCCGAAGGTCTTCATTCCGGCTGGCGTCGAAGGTGGACCGAAGCTGCGCTCCTCGTTCGCGCACTTGAGCCTCCTGGCGAGCGCGTTCCTCCGGCGTGAGCGGTCGGAGACACACGGGACAGACGGCGTCGATGGCGGACAGCTGCTGTAACTGTTCCTGAAGTTCCTTCATCTGCTGGCGCAGTTGGTTCGCGTGCGCCCGCAATTCACCGCGCCGCGCTTCGCGTTGCACCCTTTGGTTATCGAGTTCCGCTTGCCGCTCCCGGAGGGTGGCGAGTCGAGCAAGCTCCTCGTCGACCTGAACGAGTCGCGCTTGCAGCTCGGGCCGTTGAGCGAGCGCCTGCTCCGTCTCTTGGATGCGGGTCTCGAGTGCTTGCTTGCGGACAGCACGTTCGCGTCGCTTGCTTTCCAGGTCACGCTCGCGCTGGAGGAGCTCCTGCTGGATGCGCTGCCGTTCCGCGGCGATGCGACCGAGTTCGTCGAGTTCGCACTGGACGGCCTCCAGTTCCTGTGCTCGACGCTCGATCTCCGGCGCGCGTTGCAGGATGGCCTGCTGCGTCGCGAGTAGTTGTTCCAGTCGATCCTTTTCTTCGTGACGTTTTGCGCACTCTCTCACGAGTTCAGCGTGCCGTGCTGACCGCTCGCGGTAACGCTCGACTTCCAGTTGCAGTCGATACAAGCGCTCTTGCCTGAGCTGGAGCTGCTCGCGCAGTTGTGCCAACTGCGTTCGCTGGGCGTCGAGCGCGTTTTCGAGCCGGGTGACTTGGTCGCGGAGTTCAGGTGCCTGGGCTGCCTGCTCGCGGAGTGCGGCGAGCATCTGCTCGGAGCGAGTGCGCTCGTCGTGGAGTCGTTTCGCTTCCTCGCGTGCGACCTCGCGATATCGCTCGTACCGGTCGAGCTCGAGCAATTCGGCCAGAATTTCTTTCCGTTTGGCCGGTGTCTGGCGGGTGAACTCATCCGCTCTTCCCTGGAGGAGAAAGACAGAATTGACGAACGTCGAGTAACTGATGCCGAGCAGGCGATCGATTTCCGCTTGCACAGTGTGCTTGCCGCTGGAGGCGAGCGGATACCAGCCATCCTCTGTCCTGACATGGAGCTCGAGCAGCGAACCCTTCTTGCCACTGCTCGTATACGCGCGAACGACCCGGTATTCTCGCCCGTCGAGACGGAAGCTGAACTCGACGCGTGTCTCGAGTTCGCCGAGGCTGACCAGATGTTGATTGCTGGCGCGTGCCTTTTCCCACAACGCCCAGGTCATCGCATCGAGGAGAGCCGACTTGCCTGCGCCGTTCTCACCGGACAGGCAGGCCAGCTGCAGACCGGTAAAATCGACTTCCACCGGGTCGCGATAGCAGAGAAAGTGCCGGACAACCAGACGAGTAGGAATCATGCATAGTCCTTCGCGCGTCGCCTCAGCCAAGAGTATATACTGACAGCGTGCGAGGAGGCCCGCGTTGCCCAATTAGATGGCAGGTTCGCAGGTAGCGGAGGCGACCTGCCGATCTAGGGAAGTTCGTCTGGCGAAATCCCCCTCCCCTGACCTCGACGACTCGGCACCGTTACCCTGGGTCGATGACGGGTGACGGGGGCGAGGGGCACGGGATCGATGCTGGAGGATATGCATGACGCAGGAGCGTGAGCGACGGGAGACCAGCCGGCGAAGTGGAACGAGCCGGTCGGTGGAGCGGGAAGCGAGCGAAGCGTTTGCCGAGGAGCGAGCGATCGAGCCGGTCGAAGCGGAAATCGTCGAGCCCGAGGCGCTCCTCAGCGACGCAGAACTGGAAGATCTCTTCCGGAGCGATCCTTCGCTGGCCAGCGATCCCCTGCGGCTCTACCTGCGGGACATCGCTGAGGCACCGTTGCTCACGCCCGAAGAGGAAGTCGAGCTCGCCAAGCGCATCAAGGAGGGGGATACCGAGGCGCTGCAACGCTTTGTCCGCTCGAATCTGCGGTTGGTGGTCAGCATCGCGAAGCGCTATGTTGGGCGGGGGCTGTCGCTCCTCGATCTCATTCAGGAGGGCAACATCGGGCTCATGCGGGCAGTCGAGAAGTTCGACTGGCGCCGGGGATATCGTTTCAGCACCTATGCGACCTGGTGGATTCGCCAGGCGATCACGCGTGCGATCGCTGATCAGGGTCGGACGATCCGCTTGCCGGTCCACATGACTGACTCCATCACTCGCTACCACCGGACGACGACGCAACTCGCGCAGGAACTGGGGCGGCAGCCGACACCGGAGGAGATCGCAGAAGCGATGAGCGTGCAGCCGGAAAAGATCGCGCAGATCGTCCGGGCCGCGCAGCGGGCCGTTTCCTTGGATCAACCGCTCAGTGACGAGGACGAGACGAGTCTCGGCGATCTCATCGCTGACGAGTTGGCGCAGTCGCCCGAGGAACTCGCCGCGGAGTCGCTGATGCGGCGCGATATCGCTGAAATTCTGGAAATGCTGACGCCGCGCGAACGATTGGTCCTCCAGTTGCGATACGGTCTCTCGGATGGTGAGCCACGGACGCTCGCCGAAGTCGGGGATCTCCTCGGCATCAGTCGCGAGCGTGTCCGGCAGATCGAAAACGAGGCACTCCGAAAGCTGCGGCGTATCGCTCGCGAGCGGCTCGCTGAGTATTACGCGGGGATCTGAGCTGCTGGGAAAAAGAGCGCACCCGCCCGCGCTGGGCGGGGCATCAGGAGTCCAGTCGACGCTCTCGGCTAGTCGTGATAGCCGTTCGCTGTCGCGGTACTCAGTGGTCGCCGCGCCAGGACCTGTTCGATCAACGCCATGCGCAGCGCGACACCGTTGCGTGCCTGGCGGAAGTAGGCTGCTCGCGGATCAGAGTCGACCGTAGGCTCGATTTCCCCTACGCGGGGCAAGGGGTGAAGCACGATCGCGTGGGAGGCGAGCTGTTCCATCAGGGCCTGATCGACGATGATCTGGCCGAAGGCGGCAGCGTACTCGTCAGGGTCGCGGAAACGCTCGCGCTGGATCCGCGTCTGATACAGAACGTCCAGTTCAGGCGCGATGGCTGCGAGGTCGTCCACCTCCAAAACGCGCAGTCCGCTCTGGCGCAGGTGCTGAACGAGCGCTGGATCCATCCGCGTGACCGGCGGCGCAACAAGGTAGAGCGTGGTGTCCAGCGTTCGCGTGAGCAGGCGTGCTAGCGAGCGCGCCGCCCGCCCGTACCGGAGGTCACCGACCAACGCGATCGTCAATCCATCGATCCGTCCGTGTTCTCGCCAGATGGTATAGAGGTCGATCAAGGCCTGCGTCGGGTGCTCGTTCGTCCCGTCACCCGCGTTGATCACTGGTACGTCGACGACGGCAGCTGCACGAGCCACTGATCCGGCTTCCGGATGGCGGATCACGATGAGGTCAGCATACCCGGCAACGACCCGGGCTGTGTCTTCGATCGATTCTCCTTTGGCAGCGGACGAGGTCGCTGCGGCGTACTCAGCGGAGATGACCGCCCCTCCGAGGCGTGTCATGGCAGCCTCGAAACTGAGGCGAGTACGGGTGCTCGGCTCGTAGAACAGCGTTGCCATGATGGCACCGCGAGCCGTGTCGGTGAACTCCTGCCGGGGAAGCGCCGAGAATGCATCGGCACGGTGGAAAAGCTCGAAGAGGTAGGAGCGCGAGAACTGCTCGACACTCAGGACATGCTGGACCACTCGCCTCACGCAACGCCCCCCTTTTCCTGCTCGGGCACACGCAGACTTATGCCCGGTCGTACCGGTACATCTTCGGGGAGGTCGCCTGTTCGGAGGAACCCATTGCTGATGATACTGCACACAACCCGATCATGCAAGCGGTGAAACACGACATCATGCGTGCGGACGAGCGATTCATGATCCGCTGGCCGAATGGGGTGTCCGAACACCGTGACGCATCGGTGGATGACCAGTACAATCCGGTCGAGGCATCGGTCTTCACAAGATGCCGGAGTGTGCCGACATCATCGGGAGAAGGGCGCTATGAGCGCCGGCGAGCAGTTGGACGACTGGGGCTCATCGGTGGGACGAGCGATCTCGGTGGTGACAGTCCGCGGTGTCGCGGTGCGTATCCACCCGACTATGCTCCTCCTCGTCCCCTGGGTGTTCTGGCACTGGGGGGGACGGAGCACAGAACCGCTGGAAGGGACGCTTTTCGGGCTCTTCTTGCTTCTCGCGGTTTTCGTGAGCGTGGCTGGACACGAGCTCGCTCACGCTGTCGTCGCGCATCGCTTCGGTCTCGCCGTGCGTGACGTCGTCCTTTTGCCGATCGGCGGTCTCACGCGTATTGAGCAGGGACCACTGCCACCTCGCCGCGAGGCAGCGATCGCGTTGGCTGGTCCGGTGCTCAATCTCGGTATCGCACTCGCGCTCTTGCCAGTGGTGAGTGTTGTCCTCGCTCTCTACGAGGTGACGTCGCTCGCCGATGTGGCTCGTCTCCTGACCGGGACGAGTGTCGGCAGCTTGCTGATCCTGACCATGGCCAGCAACGTCCTGCTGGCATTGTTCAATCTGATCCCTGCTTTCCCGATGGACGGTGGTCGGCTGTTGCGGGCATGGCTCTCGGCTCTGAGCGAGCGTGCGCGCGCGACACGGATCTCGTTGGTTACCGGGTATCTCGTGGCCCTGGTGACGCTACCGCTCGGTCTGTGGCTACGAGAGCCGACTTTGCCGCTGGCTGGCCTTTTTCTGGCTGGCGCTGCCTTGCTGGAGCAACGGACGCTCCAGCTGGAGCGTGTCCTGCAACGCCTTCCAGTCGGGCAGTTCGCCGTCTGGGATGGTGGTGGAATCGACCCCGAGCAGCCGCTGTCCCATGCGCTGCAAGGGGGACCACGCGATGTCGCTGTGGTACGCGATGGAACGGTCGTGGGGATGCTGTGGCGAGAAAACATTGTCCGGCTGGCGCATGTCGCGCATCTCATGCGCGTTGCTGATGCGATGGACCATGGCTTCGCTGCCGTGAGTCCGGAGACTTCCGTGTACGAAGCGCACCGCCGCATGCTGGCGAGCGGGCACCCCGCGGTCCCCGTGGTCGATGCCGGGAACCGCTATCGCGGCATCTTCACCAGTGATCGGCTGGCGCACGTGTACCGCTATGTGCAAGCGTCGCGTCGCCCGGCCGGGCGCTGGCTTACGGTCGTGCGGGCGCTCGGGTTCCTGGGGCGGTGATGGATCCTGAGCAGGAGGAACGGAGCGTGGCGGGCAGACGAACTTTCGACCCCTGGGCGGAGGGTTTTCCCTGGCGCGAACTCTTCGAACAGGCCTATGGGCTACGGGGTGAGCGATCCGGGCCGATGGTGGCCGGTGTGGGTGTACCGGTGGACATTGCCGAGCGCGAGGACGCATACGTCATCTATGCGGTGATACCAGGGGTGGAGCCAGCCGCGATGGACCTCGTCGTCGAGGACGATCGCGTCGGTCTCCGCGGTGAGGTGCGGGAACCCTCGGTGGATGGGCAATGGGTTAGTCGCGAGCGTCGCTTCGGTCGGTTTCAACGCACGATCGAGTTGCCGAGTCCGGTCGATCCGGAACGAGCCGAAGCCCGGTACGAGAATGGCATACTCGTCATTCGTCTCCCCAAGGCAGCTCCCGGAAGAGTGCGCCGTATTCCAGTCAAGGCGAGTTGAGTCGGGCGAGCACTGGCCAACGCTCGGGCACAGTCTGGGTTCGCTCACCTGCCTTCCTCGCGCCACACCCCGATGGCGCGAAAGCGCGCCCAACGGAAGTGCCGTGCTGCATCGGTTCCGTGTCGGTTCCACAGGTCGCGGAGCTCGCCCAGGCGACGCTCGACCGCATCGCCGACCCGGCGAATCGTGCCAGGAGCGTCCAGGTGCGCCGGGGTCGGTTCGGGGATCACCTCGTCGGCGATGCCGAAACGATGAAGTTCCGGAGCAGTGATCCGCATCGCGGTGGCTGCGTCGGGTGCTCGTCCGGCGTCTCGCCAAAGGATCGCGGCGCAGGCTTCAGGTGATGCGACGGCGAAAATCGCGTTTTCCAGCACCAGCAGCCGATCGCAGGTCGCCAGCGCGAGCGCTCCACCACTCCCACCCTCTCCGATGACGACGGCGATCGTCGGGACGGTCAAACGGAGGAGCGTCTGCAAGCACGCGCTGATGGCCCACGCTTGACCGCGTTCCTCCGATTCGAGCCCTGGGTCGGCGGCCGGCGTATCGACGAAGGTAAGAACTGGCAGGCGGAATTTTTCGGCTAGCTGCATGACGCGAATCGCCTTGCGGTATCCTTCGGGACGCGGCATCCCGAAGTTGCGCGCGATATTCTCTGCGGTCGTCGTTCCCTTTTGGTGGCCGAGAACGAGGATCGGTTGCCCACGAAAGCGCCCGAGAACAGCGACGATGGCCGGATCGTCCCGGAAAAGCCGGTCACCGTGCAGCTCTTGTGGATCCTCGATCAGTTCGGCAATGCAGTCGAGCGTGTGGGGGCGCGCCGGATGTCGCGCGAGCTGAACACGGTCCCACGCGGTCAAGCTGGTCATTCCCCCACCTCCTGCCGCATGGTGTCGCCGGCCAACGGAACGAGCGAGGATCCGGCGAGCGTCCGGATGAGCGAGGCCAACACCGCGCGGATTCGTTGACGAGGAACGACCGTATCCACCATCCCGTGCTCGAGCGCGAACTCGGCCGTCTGGAAACCTGGAGGAAGCTTTTGACGCGTCACTTGCTCGATGACGCGCGGGCCAGCGAATCCGATCATCGCGCCAGGCTCGGCCAGTATGACATCGGCCACGGTGGCGAAACTGGCAGTCACGCCACCGTAGCAAGGGTCGACGAGGACACTGATGAAGGGCAGGCGCTCCTCGGCAAGAGCTTCGACGGCAACGATCGTCTTTGGCAGCTGGAAAAGCGAGAAGATGCCCTCGTGCATGCGTGCGCCACCTGAACTCGCGAAGACGACGAACGCTCGCCGCTCCATCGCTGCACGCTCCGCGGCACGAGCGAACTTTTCGCCGAAAACGGAACCCATGCTCGCACCGAGGAAGCCGAACTCGGCGACAGCGATGGCGACAGGAATGCTCTCGATGGTGGCTGCGCCTGTGACGAGCGCCTCACGCTCGCCGGATCGGGTACGTGCCTCGCTGATCTTCGCTGGGTATGGCTCACCGAGCGCGACGAAGTGCAACGGATCGTCGGTGACGACATGGGCATCCCACTCGGCGAAGGAACCCGAATCGACGGTCACGGTGATGCGCTCTCGTGCGCTGAGTCTCGCATGAAAACCGCAGCGTGGACAGACACGCTGGTTTCGCTCGAATTCCCGCACGTACAGGAGATCGCGACAACGGGAGCATTTGAGCCAGAGGCCATCGGGAACGCTCGGCGATTCGTGCGCGTTGGACTGGTTTTGTGCGTTGCGTCTCCGCAAGAATGGTCGCACCGGTACCCCTCTCGGTGTGCCTGCCTGTCGGGCTATGATACACGCGGGAACGGTCAAGCTGGGGCGGGAGGGCGCGATGAGCGACGTCGCGGTGATGATCCTCGCGGGAGGGCAGGGAGAGCGGTTGAGCATTCTCTCGCGCCAGCGCGCGAAGCCAGCGGTGCCGTTCGGTGGGAAATACCGTATCATCGACTTCGCCCTCTCCAACTGTGTGAACTCGGGCTTGTACGATGTGGCTGTCTTGACGCAATACCGGCCACACTCGCTGAACGAGCATATCGGTCACGGCCGTCCCTGGGACCTCGATCGCGAGCGCAATGGTGGGGTGGTGATCCTCCAGCCGTATCTTGGGCGCTCCACGTCCGGCTGGTATCGGGGCACAGCCGACGCTGTGTATCACAACCTCTTTTACATGTCGCGGCGTTCCTACCGCGATGTGCTGATCTTAGCGGGTGATCATGTCTACGCGATGGACTACCGACCGATGATCGCCCAGCATCGCGAGCGCTGCGCCGATGTAACGATCGCGGTGCAACCAGTGGATTGGCGCGAAGCCTCGCGCTTCGGCGTGGTGATCGTCGCTGAGGATGGTTGGGTGGTCGATTTCGAGGAGAAGCCGGAACGACCGCGCTCCAATCTCGCGTCCATGGGAATTTATCTGTTTCGGCGCGATCTCCTGCTGGACCTTTTCACGCGCGACCACCCGGACGCGCCGGAGTTCATCGATTTCGGCCGCGACGTGATCCCCTATCTCATTCGGACAGCTCGGGTGGCAACGTATCGCTTCGATGGCTACTGGCAGGATGTCGGAACCGTGCAGTCGTACTGGGAAGCCAACATGGCACTCCTGGAGGACGAGCCGAAGCTGAATCTCTACGACCCTAACTGGCGGATTCATACCCGCAGCGAGGAGCGGCCACCGGCCAAGATTCTCGAAGGAGCGACGGTGATCCGGAGCTTGCTTTCCAATGGGTGCATCGTGGAAGGCGCGACCGTCATCCGGTCGATCCTCTCGCCCGGCGTGATCGTGAAGGCAGGAGCGGTGGTGCGCGATTCGATCGTGATGACCGATTCGGTGATCGGGCCAGGAGCGGTCGTCGATCGCTGCATCATTGACAAGCACGTGACGATCGGCGCCAATGCGTACCTCGGCTGGGGGGACGACAACACCCCGAACTGGTTGGAGCCCAGTCGGCTGAATACCGGAATCACCCTGGTGGGGCGCAATGCGGTCGTGCCGCCCGGGGTACGGATCGGACGCAACGTGTTGATCGGTCCCGAGGTCAAGGAAAGCGACTTTCCCGGTGCGGTCGTGCCCAGCGGGGAAACGGTGAACCCGATCGCGACCGTGGTATGGTCGTGAGCGGGAACGAGGCGGGCGCATGATGCTGTACGACGACCGAGCCAAACGAGCGATTCTTCCAGTCGTTCTCTATCTGAGCGCTGAGGTCGCGCCATTCTCCAAAGTCGGCGGACTGGGGGATGTGGCTGGCTCGCTACCGCTGGCGCTGGCTGAGCGTGGGGTGCCGATCGTTATCCTGACACCCTGGTACGGTGGCATCGAGGATCGTGTCCCGGTGACCGAACTCCCGATCCGGCTCGCGGTTCCACTCGATGGAGGCGTGGAGACGTTCCAAGTGGGACGAGCCTGGTTAGTAAATCGCGTCCCGGTCCTGCTCTTGCGGTCCGAGCGGCTGTTCGGTGCTCCCGTCGTCTATGACGAGCCGCGCGATCGGGAGCGGTTCTTCGCGTTTTCGCGAGTAGCTGCGGAACTTGTCCAGCTCTTCCCAGTCGGCATTGTCCACGCCAATGACTGGCATACCGCGTTGACGCTCGTCTGGCTTCATCGCCGGCGGGACGACGAATCGGATCGCCCCTCGCCGGGATTGGTGTTGACGATCCACAACCTAGCGCATCAGGGAATAACCGATATCGCCTACGCGCGGCGACTGGGCTTCGAGGCGCATGAACTCTTGTTCGAAGAGTGGCAGCGGTTCCCTGGTACGATCAACGTGCTCGCCCGCGGCATCCACGTGGCGGACGTGATCACGACGGTGAGCCCGACCTATGCGCGCGAGATTCAGACGCCGGAATACGGCGAAGGGTTGGATGGGCTGCTCGGGTACCGCAGCGATGCCCTGGTCGGGATTCGCAATGGGATCGATACGACCTTTTACGATCCGGCGAGCGATCCGGTGTTGGCAGCCCGCTACGATGCGGAGCATCCAGAAGCTCGCTCGCTCTGCAAACGAGCGCTGCAGGGGGAACTCGGCCTCGCTGTGGAACCCGATTCGTTCCTGATCGGCATCGTCTCGAGATTGGACTATCAGAAAGGTTTGGATCTCGTTCTGGCACTCGGCGACCAGCTCGTCTCGCGCGGTATGCAGCTGGCAATCCTGGGGGTTGGCGAACCGGAAATCGGGCGGCAGTTCGCCGCACTGGCTGCACGATATCCTGACCGCGTCGCCGTGCGCCTCACATTCGATGCGGTGCTCGCCCGCCGGATCTACGCCGGGGCTGATGTTGTGCTCTTGCCATCGCGCTTCGAGCCGTGCGGACTCGGCCAGCTGCTCGGCTTGCGGTACGGAGCGATACCGATCGTCCGGCGAACCGGTGGACTGGCCGATACTGTCGCGGAGTGGGACGGTCAGCGAGGGAACGGTTTCCTTTTCGAGGAGCCGGAACCGGGCGCTCTGCTCGAGGCGATCGAGCGCGCGCGAGCTGTGTACCGAGAGCCAGCACGCTGGTGGCGGCTCGTCCGGTCGGCCATGTCGTGCGACGTCAGTTGGGAGCAACCGGCGGAGGAATATCTGGCAGTGTACGAGCGTGTCGCGGCGCTGCGGCGAACCGGCGCGCTCGAGACAGTCCGCTGAGGAGGAAGGGGAGACGGATGGCCTGTTCCAGCGATGGAGTGCCCAGCCGCGTCAGCCAGCGATCGATTCTCTGGCTGCTCGAGGCGATCGAGACGCTGGAGCCGGCGTTGCAGCAGGCGTTCCGGGACCTGTTCGATGTCGATGTCACGATCGGGGAACTGGTCCTTCCTGATCACATGCGGAAGTGGGTCGAGCGCTACTTCGGTTCCCCGGAGGCGGTGCTGCGGCAACGGATCGTCAAAGTGACCAACCGGTGGACGCTCGACGCGACGCTGTTCAACGAGTTGCGGGCGCGCCGGCCGCTGGAGGCGCGGATACCGGTCGAACTGGCTGACGAACTGGCGCGCACTGCGCCCGATCCATTCTGCGAACCAGAATACAACACGCCCGAGGATGTCTTCGGTCGCATCCGGGGACGCTACGTCATGACCGCGAGCAACATCGCCAAGTACGATGGCCTCCATGGAGTCATCATTTTCCGCGAGCATGATCCCTTGGCTTTCGATGAGCCGTTGGTGCGCGAGATGGTCGAGGTCGCTCTTGGGTGGTTCGAGCGAGCTCACCAGGTCGATTGCGCAGCGGTCTATCCCTTCTTCATGTGGAATTGCCTCTGGAAAAGTGGCGCATCGATTCCTCATGGGCACGCGCAGGTCAGCCTCACCCGTGGGATGCACTACGGAAAGGTGGAGCGTGAGCGGCGTGCCGCGGTGCGCTACAGGACCGAGATGGGGCGTGGGTACTTCGACGATCTGTTTCGGATTCACCAGGCACTCGGTCTCGGCAAGTCCGTCAACGGTATCCGCGTGTACGCGAGTCTCACGCCGCTGAAAGAGAAAGAGACGGTTCTCTTGTCCACTGCCTTCGACGATGATCTCGCCCGAGTCATGAATCGGGTCGTGCGTTGCCTCGTCGACGACCTCAACGTGACATCTTTCAACCTCGTCGCGTGGCTGCCACCGTTGGTCCCGACTGCCGAGGACTGGTCGGATATGCCAGTGGTCGTCCGGTTCGTCGACCGTGGTGATCCGCTTTCGCGGACGTCCGATTTTGGGGCGATGGAGCTCTATGCAGCCAGCGTGGTGGCGAGCGATCCGTTTCGCGTAGCCGAAGCGCTGTGGCGCTGCCTCGGCTGAGCATGCGCAGAGGGGAATACCTTACGAGTGCCTGGGCGTCGCGCGCTCTTTCCAGCGACGTCGCTCCATGCGCATGGAGCGGCGTTCGCGGTGATCGTCGCTGCAGCGTGCGACGTGTGTCAACACGTCTCCTTGGTCGCTGGCGGCGAGTGACGGGCGAATCGAGCCGATGCTCCGGCAAAGCAGAGAGGTCAGCTGCCGTTCTGGAGGTGAGGAGCAACGCACGAGGGACGCGTGCTGGAGGGACTGCGTTTCTGATGAGTAGAGTGACTCTCCGCCTGATTCCTGAGAGTTCGTGGGGCACCGCCTTGCACCAAAGTGGGGTGGCGGCGATACTGGTCGATGAAGCGGTTCTCGTCGTCGACTTGGTGCGGAGCGATCGGTGCCGCAAGGGGCTGTGCTCAGGAGCGACCGGTTGCGAGCGGCGCAGCGTCATCCTGCTTCGAGTGGCGAGCGGTGCCGACGGAGTCACGCACGATTGACATCGTCAGTGATGCGACATAGAATGGCGCCGTTCGCGGATGTCGGACGGCGGTCACGTAGCCGGATCATTCGTCGATATGGAGAAGGTGAGACGAATGGTGAGTCGGTTCGCAGGGTCTGGCGATGGTGGAGTGAAGCGTGAGGAGGGTGAAACGATGGAGACATTGCGGGAACTCGAAGCGGCAGCACGCTTAGGACAGCTCAGCCGGCGTGACGTGCTCAAACGCGCGGCTGCGTTGGGTGCGAGTGCGCCGGTGATCGCGAGCCTACTCGCGGCGTGCGCGCGGCAGGAAGCGACACCGACACCGGCGTCCGCAGCGCAGACGCCCGCTGCGGCGAAACCACCTCCAGCGGCGAGCCCGACACCCGCGGCGGCAGCGAGTCCGACCCCGGCCCCAGCTGCGAAGCGTGGGCAGGGCGGACTGGTCAAGCTGCTCTGGTGGCAGGCGCCGACGATCCTGAATCCGCACTTGGCGCAGGGATCCAAAGACTTCAATGCCTCGCGACTGGTGCTCGAGCCACTGGCCGACATCAACGACAAAGGTGAACTCGTACCGGTTTTGGCAGCAGAAATCCCCTCGGTCGAGAACGGTGGAGTGAGGAAGGACGCGAAAACGGTTACCTGGAAGCTCAAGAAGGATGTCAAGTGGTCGGACGGCCAGCCGTTCACGTCCAAGGACGTGAAGTTTACCTATGAGTATGTCATCGACGAGAAGACGACAGCGACGACGATCGCGAACTACACAGTGATCGAGTCGATCGAAACACCGGATGACTTTACGGTCGTCATCCGCTTCAAGGACCCGAATCCGGCGTGGATGAACGTCTTCGTCGGGCCGTACGGGAGGATCCTGCCACAACACATCCTCAAGGACTATGTCGGCGAGAAGGCCCGTACGGCACCGTTCAACTTGAATCCCATCGGAACGGGCCCTTACAAGGTCAAAGAGTTCAAGCCGGGTGATGTCGTCGTCTATGAGATGAACGAGAACTACCGCGAGCTGGACAAGCCGTATTTCGCACAGGTCGAATTCAAGGGTGGTGGTGACGCGACCACGGCGGCACGGGCCGTGCTGCAGACCGGTGAAGTCGACTACGCCTGGAACCTGCAGGTCGAGGCGCAGGTACTCGACCAGTTGGAAAAGGCTGGGGTCGGTGTCGTCGAGGTCATCGAAGGCGTCAACGTTGAGCGGATCCTAGTGAACATGACCGATCCGCGCAAGGAGGTCGATGGCGAGCGCTCGAAGCTGGGTGTGCCGCACCCTTGGCAATCCGATCTCCGGGTGCGGCAGGCCTATGCGTTGGCTTGCCAGCGCGACGTCATTGCCAATACCCTGTATGGGCGAGCTGGGAAAGCCACTTCGAACATCCTGGTGGCGCCCGAGCGCTTCGTCTCTAAGAACACCTCCTGGAAGCTCGATCTGGATGCCGCGGCCAAGCTGCTCGACGAGGCCGGCTGGACTAAGGGCCCGGATGGTGTCCGGCAGAAGGACGGAGTGAGGATGGAGGTCGTCTACCAAACGACGATCAATCCGGTCCGCCAGAAGACGCAGGAGATCATCAAGAGCGCCTTCGAGAAACTCGGCATCAAAGTCGAGCTGAAGTCGATTGAGGCGTCAGTCTTCTTCTCGTCCGATCCGGGCAATCCCGATACGGCAGCGCACTTCTATACCGATTTGGAGATGTTCACGAACGGACCGTCGTCGACCTATCCGATCGATTACATGGTTTCGTGGTATGGCAAACCCGACAACATCGCGCAGAAGGCCAACAATTGGTCCGGCAATAACTATGAGCGCTGGCAGAACGAGGAATACGACAAGTTGTACGAGCAAGCGCTGGTCGAGCTCGATCCGAAGAAACAGGAAGAGCTGTTCATCAAGATGAACGATCTGGTCGTGAACAACGTGGTAGTCATTCCGCTGGTGCACCGAAACAGCGTGAGCGGTCGAAAGAAGGATTTGACCGGCCTCGAACTCTCCCGCTGGACCGACGAGACCTGGAACATCGCGAACTGGCGACGGTCGAGCTAGCGCGGGTGGTGGGGACGGGGTGAGCGCGCCCCGTCCCCTTTTTCTCTAACAGGGGTGAGGAGCGCAGGATGACGCAGTATCTGATCCGGCGGATCTTGATCTCCATTCCGACCCTCGTCGCGATCAGTATCGTCATCTTCACGATTCTGGCCCTGGCACCGGGCGACCCGCTGTCCGAGTTAGCGATGAATCCTGCGGTACCACCCGAGGTGCGCCAACGGATCCGGCAGAGCATGGGTTTGGACGACCCGATTCCGGTTCGCTACGTCAAATGGGCGTCGTCGATGCTGCGCGGCGACTTCGGGTACTCCTTCCGCTCCAAGTCGCCGGTGAGCGATCTCATTCGCCAGCGTCTGCCGACCACGCTCTACGTGATCGGCACGGCCTACCTGGTGTCGGTCCTCATCGCGATACCGGTCGGGGTGCTCTCGGCGGTCCGACAGTACTCGATCTTCGACAATATCGCGACGACGTTAGCATTCATTGGCTTTTCGCTTCCTACCTTCGTGACCGGTATCTTGTTCATTCTCGTCTTCAGTGTGAAACTAGGTTGGTTGCCGATGATCTACCGCACGACTATCGAGGTCGAGGGTCTGGCTGGCTTATGGATGAAGATCAAGCAGGCATTGATGCCGATTGCGGTGCTGGGACTGTTCGAAACTGCGGCACTGACGCGGTACACCCGAGCGGCCATGCTCGAGACGATCCATCAAGACTACGTGCGCACGGCGCGTGCAAAGGGGTTGAGCGAACGTGTCGTGATCATGCGGCACGCGATGCGCAATGCGCTGATTCCCGTGGTCACGATCGTTGCGTTGAGCATTCCAGGTATCTTCACTGGAGCGGTCATCACGGAGCAGATCTTCCGCGTTCCCGGTATGGGTTCGCTCCTGATCAGCGCGATCCGCGACAACGACACACCGGTGATCATGGCGATCACGATCATCTTCTCCACGCTGGTCGTCTTGTTCAACCTGATCGCCGATATTTTGTACGGGGTACTCGATCCGCGGATCAAGTACGAGTGAGTGGCCGCGACGGAGGGTAACGCGATGTCCGAAGCGACCGAGCAGCGCAGGCTGGAGACCGCGGCACGCACGGTCGGGCCACCCGTGGTACTGCCGGAACGCAAGCCGCGGTCGCTCTGGAGCGATGCGTGGAGGCAGTTTCGGCACCACCGGCTCGCGGTGGCGGGAACCAACGTCTTGGTGTTCACGATCCTGGCCACGATCATCGGTCCGTTTCTCTGGCCGATTCCCTGGAACACGTTCGATATGGCGGAAGCCCTGCAAGGACCATCGCTCCGGCACCCCTTCGGCACGACGGATCTCGGCCATGACATCTTCGCGCGTATCCTTTGGGGTGGACGGATCTCGATCGCGGTGGGTGTCGTCGCCATGTTGGTTGCGGTGACGCTGGGAACGCTCATCGGTGCGGTCGCAGGATATTTCGGAGGAATCCTGGATTCGTTCTTGATGCGGATGACCGATATGTTCATCTCGATCCCGAGCCTCCCGTTGCTTCTCCTGATCACCTACCTTTTCCAGGATCGGATGAAAGCGCTCTTTGGGGTCGAGCTCGGTATGTTTTTGCTGATCGTCCTCGTGATCGGCGGGTTGAACTGGATGCCGGTGGCGCGCCTGGTGCGTGCTTCGTTCCTGTCGCTCAAGCAGAAGGAGTTCGTGGAGGCGGCACACTGCATCGGCGTGAGTACCAGCGGGATCATCTTTCGCCATATCTTGCCGAACACGCTGAGCCCGGTGATCGTGGCGGCGACACTCGGCGTCGCACAAGCGATCATCACCGAGTCAGCCCTATCCTTCCTCGGACTCGGTTTCCCGCCCGACATCCCGACGTGGGGCCGCATGCTGTACGATGGAATCAATTGGATCGAGTTCGCACCATGGATGGTTCTCTTCCCCGGTGCGGCGATCTTCCTAACCGTGCTGAGCATCAACTACGTCGGTGATGGACTCCGGGACGCACTCGATCCACGGCGCATGTTCGCGATCTGAGGGGTAGCATGACGACGCGTGGCCGGGCGAGCGCACGGGAGAAAACGGTGGGAGCGCTCGCTCAGATGACTCTCGTTTGTGACCGTTGTCGTGCGAGGTTCGAGCCTGCGGGATCACCGGGGCGCTGCCAGTGCGGTGGGCTCCTCCATGTCGAATTCCCTCTCGCGGAGGTGGACGAGCGAACCACCTTCGATGTCCGTTTGTCGAGTTGGCAGCCGCTCGATCGGAGCGGCGTCTGGCGCTACCGGGAGTTGCTGCCGCCTCTGCCAGCCGCCGCCATCGTGACGCGTCCCGAAGGCAATACTGCCCTGTACCAGCATCCCCAACTCACCGACTGGACGGGGTGCGAAGAGCTCTTCCTCAAGCACGAGGGGGAAAATCCGACCGGTTCGTTCAAAGACCGGGGGATGACGGTCGCGATTTCCCATGCGCGAACGATCGGTGCGCAGGCGGTGGCCTGTGCCTCGACGGGAAACACGGCCGCCTCAGTTGCGGCCTATGCAGCCCTGGCAGGTCTTCCCAGTGTGGTGTTCCTCCCTGCGGGAAAGATCGCGGCAGGGAAGCTGGGCCAGGCGATCGCGTATGGAGCGCGGATCGTCCAGGTGGAGGGCGACTTCGATGCCGCCATGCGCCTGGTCGAGGAGGCGAGCCGGGAACTCGGGCTCTATCTGCTCAATTCGGTGAACCCGTTTCGCCTGGAGGGGCAAAAGACGATCGTGTTCGAGCTGCTGCATCAGCTCGGGTGGAGCGTCCCGGACTGGATCGTGCTGCCCGGCGGGAATCTCGGCAACGCCGCGGCCTTTGGGGCAGCACTGGCTCAGTTGCGTGACGTGGGATGGCTCGAGCGCCTGCCGCGCCTGGCAGTGATCCAGGCCGCGGGGGCTGCGCCGTTTTACGCAGCCTACCGGAGTGGCTTCCGGGAGTTTCGTCCCGTTGCCGCTGAGACCATCGCGACGGCGATCCGGATCGGAAATCCGGTGAGTTACGAGCGTGCTCGCCGTGCGATCGAGCTGACCGACGGTCTCGTGGACACGGTCAGCGACGAGGAGATCCTGGAGGCGAAAGCACGCGTCGATCGAACGGGAATCGGGTGCGAACCGGCATCAGCTGCCTCGGTCGCCGGCGTTCGCAAGCTCGTCGCGCGAGGGGTCATTCGGCCAGGCGATCGAGTGGTGGCGATTCTCACTGGTCATGTCTTGAAGGATCCGGATGCAGTCTTGGCGTATCATCTCGGGGATCCCCCACGACCGCTCGCGAACTGGCCGGTGACGATCGCGCCCACCCTCGACGCATTGGCAGGAGTATTGGCTCGTGCGTTGTGAAGTGCGTGTCCCGGCTTCGAGTGCCAATCTCGGACCCGGTTTCGACGTGCTGGCGGTGGCCCTCGGCCGCTATCTTTCGGCTCGTTACGAGCTGGACGAGACGATCGGCGAGCTTCGGGTAGTCGTTCGACCAGAACTCCACGGCGGGCGCAACCTCGTCGCCGAGGCGATGCGCTATTACGCGTCATCGACTGGTCGATCGCTCCCTGGTGGCACGCTCACCGTCGACTCCGACATTCCCGTGGCTCGGGGGTTGGGGAGTTCGGCGGCAGCGATCGTAGCCGGATTAGTTCTCGCCAATGAGCTGTGCGGGGAGCCGCTCGGGCGTTCGGAATTGTTCCGCATGGCATGCGAGCTCGAGGGTCATGGCGACAACGTCGGTGCAGCGCTCTTCGGTGGGGTCGTGCTCGCGGTCGTTGACGAGGAAGGGCCGCAGGCAGTTGCGGTCCCGGTGGAGTTCCCGCTCGTGGCGGTCGTTTTGGTACCGGATGCTCTCGGCTACACGAGCGATGCGCGTGCCGTCCTGCCGCGGCGGGTCCGCCGGGTCACTGCCGTGCGGACTGCAGCGCACACCGCGCTTTTGGTCCTGGCTCTGGCGACTGGGCAGCCGGACCTTTTGCGGACAGCGATGACCGACGAGCTCCATCAACCTTATCGCGCGGTCTTGTACCCGCATCTCGAGGAGGCGATCGATCGCGCACTGGTGGCTGGCGCCTACGGCGCAGCGCTGTCCGGGGCGGGGCCATCGGTCCTCGCGTTCTGTTCTCCGGAGCGAGCGTCGGCGGTGCAAAGGGCGTTTGCTGATCTCCTGGCGCAACGCGCGATGGATGGGGAAGCGCTCGTACTACCGATCGATCGGCAAGGTGCACAGATTCTCCGCGCCGACGAACGCGGTCCGGTGAGCGCGCCCGAAACGATTTGCAGCCATCACGAGTAAGTAACCGCATGATTTGCTTCGTTCCTGGTTCATCTCTGTGAATGGAAGTGATCCCCGTCTGGAGCCGCATCGCCCAGCGCTCGACGCGTTCGACGGCGATCCTGGAGCGCGTTCAGCAATCGGCAGCGGTGGAATCGCGTTGCGCGTGATCGCAGCCCGTACTATACTCATTCTCGTCAAGACATAACGAGAAAGCCCGGCCTCCGTCGAAGGGAAACGGAGGTGAGTCATGGAGATCGGGACCTTCTTACTGATGCTGGCTCTGAGCTATTGGTTCGGTGTTCTCTGGTAGGATCTTCTTCCTGGTCGTTTGCCGGAGCGGGTGTGGCGCGTTGCGGCCTATCCGTTTCTCGGGATCTGGATTGCCGAACAGCTCCCGGCGTTCGGGCCGGCTTTCGGCGGTATCCACTTGATCCATGCGGCGGTCGGTTCGCTCGTCGCAGTTCTCGTCGACTGGGTGATCAATCAAGCACGGCGACCAGCAATCGTGCAGCAATTCGAGGCACGAGCAGCGTGAGCGTGGAATGAGCCAGGCTTCCTCGAGGTATGGGCCCTGGAGCATTGCTCTGGGGCTGGTCTGTTATACTCGCCTTGCTCGCGGTCCTGCGGCCGCGTTGCCGTGGATGTTGTCCTTTCCGCGCTGCGACCGCCCGGATACGGCAACGGTTCGGTCGTTGTGTCCAGCGCGAACCCGAGGAAAGGAGAGGAACGTTGCCGCGTTATGAACCTGCACCTCGCCCGTACGAGCTGATGGTGCTTCTTCGGCCTGATCTGGCTGACGATCGGTTGGAAGCAGCTCTCGAGCGGATTCGGAACACGGTGGTCGAGCAAGGCGGGACGATCACGTTCGAGAAGCGCGATACGCCGTGGGGACGCCGCCGGCTGGCATACCCCATCCAGAAATTCCAAGAAGCGTTCTATGTTCTCTTCCAACTCGTCTGCCCACCGCGCACGGTTCGGGAGATCGAGCGGGAGCTGCGATTGAACGAGCAAGTCCTGCGCCATCTGATGGTTCGTCTAGACGAATGAGTGGTCCAGCGTGGACCGGAGCCCGGGGGTATGCGATGTCTCGCGGACTCAATCGAATCGAACTCATCGGGAATGTCGGCCGCGACCCCGAGATGCGGTATACACCAGCCGGGGCTCCGGTCACCGAGTTCTCGCTCGCTGTCAACTCGATGCGCCGTGGTGGCGAAGGCGGACAGCTGATCGAGGAAACCGATTGGTTTCGGGTCATCTGCTGGAACCGATTGGCGGAGATCGCTGACCAGTACATCCGCAAGGGTACCAAGGTGTATGTTGCAGGCCGACTCCGCGTCCGGCGCTACACCGGGAACGATGGTGTTGAGCGGACCGTCGTCGAGGTGATCGCCCGAGAACTTCTGCTGCTGAGCCCGCGTGCGCCGGACGTACCAGCGGCGGTGCCGCCAGGCATCGTCGATGAAGAACCGGTACTTCCTGACGTAAATGCGGACTTCCCGTTGGACGATGATCCGTGGAACGATCAGGTTCCGTTCTGAGACCGTTCGAGGAGTGAGGGAACGATGGCCGAAGAACTCGAACCGATGACGGCAGATGATGGGGCGACCGAGCAGACAGCGGAGGTGACTGGAGAGTCCGGGCGCCCCGCTCGCTCGGCAGCGACCCGCTACTATCCGCGCAAGAAGGTCTGCTCCTTCTGCATGGACGGTATCAAGAAGATAGACTACAAGGACTTTGGTCGTCTTCGGCGGTATCTGTCGCCGCAGGCGAAGATCGAGCCGCGTCGCGCAACGGGAACATGCGCCAAGTGCCAGCGGCAGCTGGCGCGCGCCATCAAGCGAGCACGGCATCTTGCCCTCCTGCCCTTCGTGCCGGAACGATAACGTTCGTCCGCTGATTCCTCCTCTGGGATCGCGTCGAGGCAGGAACGCTGCGAGGTGCTCGATGCTCGAGTGGGTGAGGCGGCTCTTTCCCCGCCGATGGGGGGATCGCAGGGCGCGAACACATCGACGAGTTTCTCGTCGCGAGCGGGAACGAGTACAGGAGCGAGCAGCAGTCATCGGTGTATCGGTTGTTCTGCTGCTCGTCGCTGGGTTACTCGGCGGTGGAGCGATCTACCAGTATTGGTACCTGCCGCGCCAGGTCGTCGTCGACGTCAACGGTGAGCCGATCACCCGCGCCGACTACTGGAAGATGCGGCGCCTGGAACTCTTGAATCAGATCAGTCAATACCAACAGTTGGCCGATCTCATGAGTGGTCAGCAGAGTGTCCAGTACCAACAGCTCGCTGACCAGGCTCGCCAGCAGCTGACGACCGTCGAGCGTGATCCGATCAATCAGGCAACGGTCGGGCAAATGATCGATGACCGTCTGATGCTTCAGCGCATGGGACAACTCGGCGTTGCGCTCGACGAGCGAGAGGTGGAGGACTATACCGTCAGCCTGTTCAGCAGTGTTCCCCTGCTCACGCCGACACCGACGCTCGGGATCGATCCGACCGCTGCGGCCTGGGCTACCGCGACAGCTGCGGTGACGCCGACCCCACTTCCGACACCAACTCCGGAGCTCGGGGTTACCCCGACGCCGCAGGCAACCCCGACGCCGAGTGAATCGCCCACACCGACGCCGACGGTCTCGCCCGAGGAGGTGCGGGCGACAGCGACAGCGCTTATGGGGGAGTATCAGAAGAACGTGCTCGAACAGGCCGGTCTCTCCCTGGCTGACTTCCAGCGATTGGTCGTGCGGCCGATGCTGGCTCGCGAGAAAGTGCAGCGTGTCCTGGAAGAGCGGATCCCCCTGCGAGCCGAGCAGATCCACGCTGCCCACATCTTGTTGGCGACTCGCGAGGCGGTAGAGCAGGCGCTGGCCGATATCCAGGGTGGAGCTGACTTCGTGGCGATCGCTCGCGAGCGATCGATCGACAGCGATACCGCACCGAACGGCGGAGACCTGGGATGGTTGCCGCGCGGCTCTATGCCGAGTGCGTTCGACGAGGTGGCGTTCGCTCTCGCACCCGGAGAGGTCGGCGGCCCGGTGCAGACCCAGTATGGTTGGCACATCGTGAAGGTGCTGGAACGTGATCCTGATCGACCCCTGAGCGAGCTCATGTTGCAGGCGTTGCGGGGGCAAGCCTTGAGCCGTTGGCTCGACGAGCAACGCCGAACCTCGACGATTCGCTGGCATCTCGGGTTGACTCCGCTGCCCACGCCAGCTGTCCAGCCGTTCGTGGCCCCACCAGACGCGCCGCTGACTCCGACCCTGACTCTCACTCCAACGACCGTGCCAGAAACACCGACCGTGGAGGTATCGCCGACCGCAACGCCACTGCCATAATGGCTGAGCGAGCGTTGTCCGGCTGGCTGCTCGACGTGGGAGATCGAGGAGGCCCGCGGAGTGCAGGGTCGAGGATCGGTAAGGTACCGCGCGCGGGCTGCTCCATCAGCAGGTGGGTTGATCGGTCTCGCTCTGGTGGTCGTCTTTGCCGCCACGACCGTGCTGGCTCTGCTTGGCCTACTCGGTGTGACTCCGTCGACCATAAGCCAGCAGGTTCTCTGGCTAGTCTTCTTGATCAGCGGTGCGGCAACCGTTTTGCTCGTTTACCTGGTCATCGGGTATTTGTCGATCGGGTATGACGTGACCGGCGAAACGGTTCGGATTCGTTGGGGTGGTCGAGTCGACGAGGTTCGCATCGATCGTCTCACCTATGCCGGGCCAGCAGCAGCGGTGCTCGGCAGTTCGATCCCGAACTGGCAGCCCTTCTGGCCCGGGTATTATGTGGGACGCCTGCGGACACCGTTGGGGCCGGTACGAGTTGTGGCCACGCAGCCGGTCAGTCGCCAGCTGCTCCTTTCGACAGATGCTGGTCATTGGGCGATCTCGCCTGCCCAGCCAGTCGCCTTCCTCGATCAGCTGGCACTCGCGCGCCGTCGACATGATTCGGACATCGGCAGTGTGGCGATCGCTGGTCGTGATGACCTGGCCGCTGCTGGCTGGACCGCTGCCTTCCCGACGCTGAGCGAGGCCAGACAGGAGGCACGCGGGCGAGGTCTCGGGACGCTAGTCCCGCGCTTGGGTCGGGATCCGTTATCGCTCGTTTTGCTCGGACTCGCGCTTCTCTTGCTCGCCAGTCAGTTCGTCTTCTTACTCGTGCAGTCCTCGCGGTTGCCGGAGATGCTCGTTCTCCATTGGAACGCTGCCGGTCTCCCGGATCGTATCGGAACCCGTCGCGAGGTGTGGATCTTGCCGATCGTTGCGACCATCGTGGTCTTCGCCAATGTGGCACTCGCCGTCCTGGCTGCGTCGCTCGAACGGTTCGCGGCTTGGCTGCTACTCGGGGGGACGATCATCGTGCTGGTCCTCGTCTGGATCGCTCTCCTCGTGATCACGCTCTGAAGACAAGGAGCAGGGGCTGGATCGTGGCGAACGCGATCACCGCTGGGCGCATCGCCCTCCTTTTCCTCGGTATCGGCATGCTTTACACGCAGCGGGTGTGGACGCTCGGTCTGGCCATCGTCATCTTGCTCGTCGTCTTCGTGGCGGATGCGCTCGATGGGATCGTCGCGCGCCGGCGTGGGCGAGAGACGGTTTTCGGCGCGGTATTCGATATCGCTGGTGATCGCGTGGTGGAAAATGCGCTGTGGGTGGTCTTCGCCGATCTCGGCGTGATCGGCGTCTGGGCACCGCTGCTCGTGCTGACGCGCGGTTTTCTCGTCGATGGACTGCGCAGTGTCGCACTGCAAGCGGGACGCACGCCTTTCGGTGAGCGCTCCATGGCACGCACGCCGATCACTCGTTTCCTGACTGCCTCGCGGTGCATGCGGGCGCTGTACGGTACGGCCAAGTTGGTGTCATTCCTCTTTCTCGCTGGTGTCGTCGCGACGAGGCGTGCGGAGTTCCCGATCATCGACCGACTCTTCGTCGAACCGGTGTTTCTGCTCGCTGGGTGGCTCTGCGTGTATCTCACGCTGGTCTTGACGGTCGCGCGAGGATTACCGGTCGTTGTCGATGCGTGGCCCTACCTCGGCTGGACTCGGGAAGAATTCGCTCGCGACCGACGCTCGGGCTGAGCGGTGAGCGCATGCGAGGCGATCGTTTCGGGCGAGCGCTGCGTCTCCCTCTCCTGGAATGTCCGGCCCGTTGGGTGGTCGATCGCATCGGAGAAGCTGCGTACCTGCTGTGGCGCTCGCGCCGCGCGGATCTCTGTGCGAATTTGGCCCATGTGCTCGGTTTGCCGGCAGACAGTCGCGCCGTGCGGTCTGCAGCACGGCGAGCCTTCCAGGCGAGTGCCCGGAACATCGCAGCGCTCCTCGTTCTGCGCCTGACAGGCGGTCGGTGGCGGCCAGTGGTCGAGATGGAAGGAGCTCCGGTCGCGCTTTCCGGTTCACCGGTCATTCTCGTCTCGGCGCATCTCGGTCCGTTCGACGTCGCGGCCGCCACGCTTGCCTCCACTCGTCGTCTCCGGCTGGTCAGCGTGGCTGCTCCGATGCGTCCATGGTGGATCGACCGCTCGATGCGCTGGTTGCGCGGTGTCTCGGGAATCGAACTGGTGCCGCCGACGGCTGCCGGTCTCTTGCGCGTGCGGCGAGCACTGCAAACCGGCAAACCGGTCGTCTTTCTGGTCGATCGTGATCCCGCGGGAAACGGACAGCTGGTGAGCTTCTTCGGGGCGCGGACGACCTTGCCGGATGGTCCGCTGCGTCTCGCTCGTCGCCTGAACTGTCCCATCGTACCCGTCTTCTGTTATCGTGCCGAGCATGGATACCGGGTCCGCTCTGGAGAGCCGCTCTGGGTCGCACGAACGGCGAATCGCCAGCAGGACATCACTGTCGCACTCGAGGCACTGGCTCGGCAACTGGAGTGTGCTATTCGGGAGGCGCCGGATCAATGGCTCGTTTTCAGTCCCGTCTGGCGACGAGGACGCGGCCGTCCGCGGCCTGTTTCCCGACGTCTCTTCGCCTGAACGAGCGGTTCAGCCCACAGGTCATACGGCTCAGCCTGGGTGATGCGGACAGTCACGAACTCACCCTGTGGCAGTTCCTCGGGAACGAAGACGAGTCCGTCGACTTCTGGCGCGTGGCGCGCTGCCCGACCAGCCGAGAGGGGAGCGCGGTTTCCCCTCTCGTCTTCGACTTCCCCAGTGCCTTCGACGAGTATGGGAAGGATTTTCCCGACGAGTGTCTTGTTCCTGGCCCACGAGATGCGTTGCTGGAGTTCCATGAGTGCGGCCCGGCGCTCCTCCGCGACCTCCGGTGGAACCGGGTCCTCCATGCGTGCACTCGGCGTTGGTTGCTCGCGGGAATAGACGAAGACACCGACGTGGTCGAACTCCATCTCGGCGACGAAATCGTAGAGTCGCCGGAACTGCTCGTCGGTTTCACCGGGAAAGCCGACGATGAAGGTCGTCCGGAGAGCGACGTCGGGCAGGCGTTCACGCGCATAAGCGATGAGCCGACGATAAAAACCAGGGTCGCTCGGTCGCATCATGCGACGGAGAAGAACAGGATCGGCATGTTGGAGCGGAATGTCCAGATACGGAACACACGGCTGCAGTTCAGCCATGGTGTCGATGAGTCGAAAGAGGAGTGGACTCGGATAGAGGTACAAGAGGCGGAGCCACGGCAGGTCGGGGACGTGCTCTGCGATCGAGCGAAGCAGGTCCGGAAGCCCGTTCCGCAAACCCAGGTCTGCGCCGTAACGGATCGTGTCTTGGGCAACGAGGATGACCTCCTTGGTGCCCGCATTCACGAGTTCCCGGATCTCCCGCACGATCTCGGAGGGACGCTTGCTCCGCTGGTTCCCTTTGATGAGCGGAATGGCACAGAACGAACACCGGTGATCGCATCCATCGGCAATCTTGACATACGCGCTCGGCCGCCTCACCGGCAGGCGCGGAAAGGACGGCAGATCGCGCGTGCTCTCGCGCACACTGGAGATCGGTAGACCGAGGAGGTCAGCGACGACTGCATCGATGCGGTTCCAGTCGTGTGTCGGGACGTAGGCGTCGAGACCGGGCGGCAGCTCTGCCCGGTGTTGGTCGAGCGAGACCATGCACCCGGCCGCGATGATGATTTGGCCCGGACGACGGCGGGCGGCCAGTTCCTCGATAGCCGCGCGTGACTCCGCACGGGCTGCCGCGAGGAAGCCACAGGTGTTGACGACGAGCACAGCAGCCTCATCCGGCTCGTTCGTCGGTTTCAGCCCGCGCGCGATCAATCGCTGCGCCATGCCCTCGGAATCGACCTGATTTTTCGAGCACCCGAGCGTCACGATGTGAAAGCGGAGCGGTCGATCCATCTCGTCTCCTCGCCGATCCCCCATTGCCCCGGGAAGTATGCCTTACTCAGACACGCCGAGCCGAGGTCAGGCTGCCCCGATCGCGGTGGCGGAGGGTTGTCGGGTGCACGGGCGACGGTGGAGCGATTCCTGGCAAAAATCGCACAGCGAACGTGCGGGAGCTGAGACCGAGCACGCGCCAGGAGATCCGGGCGGAGTCGAGCCAGCCAGGGCGGGTGTTGGCTGGGGAGAGAGAAGCGCACGGCCCCGCACCACCCTGCCGTTGCAGGGCTGTCCCTGGCTATGCTAGACTAGTGAATGCGCTAGCCAGGGCGCGGGGCTGTAGCTCAGTGGGAGAGCACAACGCTGGCAGCGTTGGGGTCAGGGGTTCGAGTCCCCTCAGCTCCACGAGAGTGGGTCGGCCGGTCCACCGCGAGGTGAGACCGGGTCTCGTCATGGAGACGGAAGAGGCGACGACGAGGAGCAGTAGCGTGCAGCGGCCGTCGAGCGAGTCGGGGAGGGTGTGAGCCCGACCGGTGTTCGGCGCGCGAACTCGCCTCCGAGCTGCGTTCGTGAGAAGTGGTAGCGAGCGCCGGGTCGTGCCCGTTAGCGCACGGACGAGCGGACGCCTCAGGTGTGGCGTCAAGGAGGGTGGTACCGCGGGCTGGCCCGTCCCTTCGTGGACGGGCCGCTGTCCGTTCGAGGAGACCGAGGCGCGGGAGGAGCAGCGATGGCGACGACGCAGGAGGTCCGGCAGGCCGAGCGGTACGAGCCGCAAGTGATCGAGCCCAAATGGCAGCAAATCTGGGAGGAGACGGGTATCTACTCCAACGTGCAGGAGGATCCCACTCGTCCCAAGTGGTATCACCTGGTCATGTTCCCCTATCCGTCAGGAAATTTGCACATCGGTCATTGGTTCTCCTACGCACCAGCTGATGCTGCCGCCCGCTACAAGCGGATGCGTGGTTACAATGTCCTCTTCCCATTTGGGTTCGACGCCTTCGGGATGCCGGCAGAGAACGCGGCGATCAAACACGGTATTCATCCCCGCGTATGGACCATGCAGAACATCGCGCACATGAAAAAGCAGCTGCGCTCTCTCGGCGGGATGTTCGATTGGTCCAAGGAAGTGATCACGTGCCTTCCCGAGTATTACCGCTGGAACCAGTGGTTCTTCCTCCAGTTCTACAAGCGGGGCCTGGCCTACCGTGCCAAGGCGCCAGTCTGGTGGTGCCCGACATGCCAGACGGTGCTGGCCAACGAGCAAGTCATCGATGGACGCTGCGAGCGCTGCAGCACTGAGGTGTACCGACGAGACCTCGAACAGTGGTTCTTGCGCATCACCGCGTATGCTCAAGAACTCCTGCGCTTCGATGGGATCGACTGGCCGGAGCGCGTCATTACGATGCAGCGCAACTGGATCGGCCGATCGGAGGGCGCGCGGATCGTCTTTCGCTCCGAGCAGGGAGACCCGATCGAAGTGTTCACGACACGCCCCGATACCCTCTGGGGGGCAACCTTCCTAGTGTTGGCGCCAGAACATCCACTCGTGCAGAAGCTGACGACCCCTGAGCGGCGAGCCGAAGTCGAGGCGTACATCGATCAGGCGCGGCGGCAGAGCGACATCGAGCGAACCTCAACTGGACGTGAAAAGACGGGTGTCTTCATCGGCGCGTACGCGATCAATCCGGCGAACGGGCAGCGGATCCCCATCTGGATCGCCGATTACGTTCTCATGCAGTACGGTACCGGCGCCATCATGGCGGTACCGGCGCACGATCAGCGCGACTTCGAGTTCGCACGCGCCTTTGGCCTACCGATCGTGGTCGTGATCCAGCCACGAGACCGGACACCGGATCCGGCGACCATGGCAGAGGCATACGACGGCGAGGGCGTGATGGTCAATTCTGGTCCCTTCGACGGAACGCCGACGGAGGGAGGCGAAGCGATCCGCCGCGTCATCGCGTGGCTGGAGGAGCGAGGGGTGGGCCGAGGTGAAGTGACGTACCGGTTGCGTGATTGGCTCATCTCGCGCCAGCGTTATTGGGGAACGCCCATCCCGATCGTCTATTGTGATCACTGCGGCATCGTTCCGGTCCCAGAGGACCAGCTTCCCGTGCTGTTGCCGGAGGATGCCGAGTTCATGCCGACCGGGCAATCGCCCTTGATCACCCACGAGGCCTTCGTGAACACCACCTGTCCACAGTGCGGTGCTCCGGCGCGGCGCGAAACCGATACGATGGATACCTTCGTGGACTCGTCTTGGTACTGGTACCGCTATCTGAGTCCGCACGAGAACGATCGGCCGTTCGATCCTGATAAGGTCGCCTATTGGACGCCGGTCGATCAGTATACCGGTGGCATCGAGCACGCTATCCTGCATCTCCTCTACAGCCGCTTCTGGACGAAGGCGCTCGCTGACCTCGGACTAGTGAATCATCGCGAGCCGTTTCTCCGGCTCTTCAATCACGGCGTCATTTTGGGCGAAGATGGCGAGAAGATGTCCAAGAGCCGCGGCAATGTCGTCGATCCCGACGACCTTATGGCCCGGTTGGGAGCAGACACGGTTCGACTGTACCTGATGTTCATCGGTCCTTGGTCGCAGGGTGGCCCGTGGAGTTCTCGCGGGGTCGCGGGTGTGCAGCGCTTCTTGCAGCGTGTTTGGGCGCTCGTGACCGAAACGCTCGATGTGCCGGTCGACACAGTGGAGGACGAGCAGGCCCGAGCCTTGTGCCGGCTCGTGCACCGGGCGATCAAGCAGGTGACCGACGACTTCGAAACGTTCAGCTTCAATACCGCAATCGCGCGGATGATGGAACTCGTGAACGAGTTGTCACGCTTGCGAGAGACCGCGGTTGTGCGGATGCCGGTTTGGCGGGAGGCGTTGGAGACGCTCGTCCTCTTGCTCGCGCCGGGAGCACCGCATTTGGCGGAAGAGCTTTGGCAAAGACTCGGCAAGCCGTACAGCGTGCACCAGCAATCCTGGCCGGCGTATGATCCAGCACTGGCGGCTGAGGAGACGGTCGAACTGGTGATTCAAGTGAATGGGCGGGTGCGCGATCGCCTGCTGGTTCCGGCTGCGATCGATGAGGACGAAGCGGTGGCGCGAGCCCGCGAACTGGAGCGCGTACAGGCCTACTTGGCAGGGAAGCGGATCGAGCGAGTCGTCTACGTGCCCGGTCGGCTCGTGAACTTCGTTGTCAGTGACACGGCCGACTGAGTGTTCGTCAGCGGCGACCGAGCAGGAAAGCCAGCGTCGCGACCGCCTCGCGTGCGATGTACCAGCGCTCGAGCGGCGAGCCAGGCCGGATCGGACTACCTGGCGCAGGGCTGCTGACTACCTGGAAACCGAAGGAGCGTGCCATGAGCTTGCTCCGGAAGAGGTGGAACCCATCGCTCACGACGAGAAGGCGCTGAACTCCTCGCTCGTGAAGCGGCTGAGCGGCTGCCTCGATGCTTTGCCAGGTATTGCGGCCAACCGGAACGACGATCAGAGCATTATCGGGAATGCCCTGCTCTCGGAGATAGCGGGCGCCAGCTTCGGCCTCACTCTCGAGGTCTCGGTCGGTTTTTCCACCGACGAGGACGATCGTGGGAGCGTATCCTTGACGAAAGAGTGCGGCAGCGTGGTCGAGACGAGCGCGGAAGGCGCGAGTGGGCCAACCGTTGTACTGGGCAGCACCGAGAACGAGGATCGCGTCGGCGGGTGCACGCTCGTCGTTGCGAGCGTGCTCAGCGATAGCTAGTCCGAGCACGAGGATAGTCGTCCCGGCAGTCAAGGCAGTCAAACCGAGAAAACTGGCGACGAACCAGCGGGCACGAATGATGGACCGGCGCGAGACGCTCGTCGAGGTACGCATCCGATACATTCTCCCGTTCCTAACTGTGCCAGATGACTCGTTGCCGAGTGGAGGACCGGATGAGCGAGGAAACGGACGCGATAACCCGGATCGTACCGGACCGTCGCCGACCCGATCGGCTACTCATCGAGCGGAACGGTTTGCCGTGGCTGCGGCTCAGTGCCCTACGGATCAGCGAACTCGGTGTGCGGACCGGTGAAGTTCTCACGCCGGAGCGACGAGCGCGCTTGGAGCATGCGGCAGCTGTCGAGGAAGCGATAGAGGCTGCACTGCGATTGCTCGCGGCGCGTCCGCGGAGTGAGGCGGAACTTGCCCGCCGACTGCGACAGAAAGGCTTCAGAGACGCCGTCGTCCAAGAAGCGATGACCAAACTCCGAGCGCTCGGCTACGTGGACGATCGTGCCTTCGTCGCGTTCTGGGTCGCGCAGCGGCGCACGAGTCGTCCGCGAGGCATCGCAGCCCTGCGTCAGGAACTGCGCGCCAGAGGAATCACCGACGAACTGATCGAAGCGGCCGTGACACACGATGCGGAGGAAGAATTCAGCGCGGCGCTGGCGCTGGCCCAGAAGCACCTTGGGCGTTTGCAGCAACATGACCGGGTGACTCAGGAGCGCCGCGTTATCGGCTTGCTGCAGCGCCGCGGATTTTCCTGGTCCGTTATCCGGCGCGTGGTGCGGGAAGTGTTTTCCGGAAAAGCTGGAGACAACGATTTTCCGCTGGTTGATTGACCAGGGAGCAGATTCACGCAGAGGACCTTCGCCCCCGTTCGATTGCGCATGCAGCGCTCCCGGCGGAGCCTTCGTGTGCGGGGCCGTTTCCTCCAATCTTGCTGGCAGCGAGTGCTCTCGTGGTGGAGCGAGCTCGATTCGTGACGGACGCTCGCTGGTCGGGTAGTCGGGCACTGGTTGCGACGGTGAACGGACACACGGTATACTGGGGTCCCGATGTGGATGCGGAACCCTCGCGTGCAGTTCCGTCCTGCGCCGGTATCAGTGCGAACGGACGGTTCTCGATGGCTGAGATCAAATGGCTAGGGCATGCCTGTGTCCGGCTACGGGGACGAGATGTGACGGTGATCATGGACCCGGTCGGACCAGAGACCGGGTACGTGCCTGCCAAGCAGCGTGCTGACATCGTGACCGTGAGCCATCCTCATCCGGGTCATCGTCATTTGGAATTGGTCCGACCCGGTTACCGGCTGGTCGAGGGGCCGGGAGAATACGAGATCAAAGGGACGTTCATCACCGGCATCCGTACCTACCACGATACCGAACACGGAAAGCGGTTCGGCAAGAACACGGTCTACGTCGTGGACTTGGATGGGGTTCAGGTCTGTCACCTCGGGGATCTCGGTCATCCGCTGAACGAGGAGCAGGCTGAGCTCTTGAGTGACGTGGATGTTTTGCTGGTTCCCGTCGGTGGGGGAACGACCCTGGGTGCTGATCGTGCGGTCGAAGTGGTTGGACAGATCGAGCCGCATATCGTCGTGCCGCTCCAATACCGCACGGAGAAGGGTGATCGGGAGCGTGACCCACTGGAACGATTCATGCGTGCGATGGGAATCACCGAGTGGAAGGCCCAAGAGAGCTTGAGCGTGCGCAAGGGCGAGTTCGGGGAGGCGGTGGAAGTGGTGGTGCTCGTCCCCGATCCCTGACGGTGGAGAGCGCTGCGCGGGAGGTGTGCTGATGCCGAAGTACGTCTTCGTGACGGGGGGTGTTGTCTCATCGGTCGGGAAGGGGATCACCACCGCTGCGATCGGGAGACTGCTCAAGAGCCGCGGCTTGCGGGTGGCATTGATGAAACTGGATCCCTACTTGAACGTGGATCCGGGCACGATGTCGCCGTACCAGCATGGCGAAGTCTTCGTCACTGAAGATGGCGCGGAGACCGATCTCGATCTTGGCCATTATGAGCGGTTCACGGACGAGAATTTGAGTCGGGCATCCAACGTCACGACCGGTCAAGTCTACTTGGCCGTGATCGCGAAGGAACGCCGTGGAGATTATCTGGGTGGCACCGTTCAGGTGATTCCGCACATCACCAACGAGATCAAGGCACGCATCCGGCAGGTGGCGGAGCTTCACCGACCGGATGTCATCGTGGTGGAGGTCGGTGGCACAGTCGGTGATATCGAAGGGCAGCCATTCCTGGAGGCGATTCGCCAGATGCGGCGCGAGGAAGGCCGCCGCAACGTGCTGTATATCCATGTCACGTTCCTACCGTACATCGCTAGCACCGGCGAAGTGAAGACCAAGCCGACCCAACACAGCGTCAAGGAATTGCGCGCGATCGGGATCCAACCGGACGTGATCATCTGTCGGACTGATCATCCGGTCGGTGGTGACGTGCGGGCGAAGGTCGCGCTCTTCGGCGATGTGGACGAGGATGCCGTCATCTTGTTGCCGACGGCCGAGACGATTTACGAAGTTCCCTTGATGCTGGAGCGCGCGGGGCTGGGCCGATACGTCATGGAGCATCTCGGCTGGGACGATCGTGATCCCGATTTGGCCGACTGGGAGCGGATGGTGGAACGGTTGAAGTCGCCGCGCCGGCGTCTCCGCATCGCGCTGGTCGGGAAGTACGTCGAGTTGCACGATGCCTACTTGAGCGTGGTCGAAGCCTTGCGCCATGCAGGACTGGCGCATGATGTCGCCGTGGAGATCGTCTGGGTCAATTCGACGGCCGAACGAAGCGAGATCGAGGCGGTGCTGCGCCATGTCAACGGAATCGTGGTGCCGGGAGGGTTCGGCCCGCGCGGCGTCGAAGGGAAGATGCTGGCAGCTCGCTACGCGAGGGAGCGCGGGATTCCTTACCTCGGTCTCTGCTACGGCCTGCACATGGCAGTGATCGAGTTCGCCCGAAACGTCCTCGGACTGTGCAGGGCGAACAGCACGGAAATTGATCCGGAAACGCCACACCCGGTCATCGACCTCATGCCCGACCAGCGGGGAGTCGAAATGGGGGGTACGATGCGTTTGGGACGATATCCGTGCCAGCTCGTACCGGGGACCAAGGCAGCGCTCGCGTACGGAGAATTACTGGTCTACGAGCGACACCGCCATCGCTGGGAAGTGAACAATGCTTATCGAGAGGCGTTCGAGGGTCCTGGTTTTGTCGTGAGCGGACAATCTCCTGACGGCCGGTACGTCGAGATCATGGAGCTGCACGATCATCCGTGGTTCGTCGGCGTGCAGTTCCATCCCGAGTTCAAGTCGCGACCGAACCGGCCGCACCCGCTCTTCGTGGCGTTCATCGGTGTGGCCAAGCATGTGTTGCGAGAGGGCGAGCAACGACCGCTGCCACTGGCTGAGCCGGTCGCGATGCCTGCTGCCGATGACTGATCCGTATTGCTGGTGCCGCTGGGTTTGTGGTAGGATGCGCCATCGTGAGCGGGCCGCAGAGTCGCCCGCCGCGAGTACGAGATTGGCAAGCGATCGGGACAGCCCTGGGCCTCGGCTTCTCGGTCGTGGCTAGTCTTGTTCTCTGCATCGGCGGAGGAGTGCTGTTGGATCGTTGGCTCGGGACGACGCCGTATCTGACGTTGGTAGGACTGGTGCTGGGACTGGCGACGGCTGGTTATTCGCTGTATCAGCTCGCTGTCATTGGCGGGCAGCGGCGGGGCAGGAGGTAGGGAGTGGAATTCCACATCTCGGTCAAGCCGGAGACGCTCTGGAGTCTCCCGCTCTTCGGTCATCTGACGCTGCGCATTACCAACTCCTTCCTGACGATGCTCCTCGTGATGCTCTTCCTCATCATCCTCGGCTCGCTCGTGGCTCGGCGGGCGCAACTCATTCCTGGCCGCTTGCAGTCGGTCGTCGAGATGGTGGTCGAGTTCTTGCTCGGCCTGGTGGAGGGGACTGCAGGCAAGAAACTGGGACGGCGGATCTTTCCGCTGATCGGTGGTCTCTTCATCTTCATCATCGTCGCGAACTACACCGGTTTGCTCCCTGGTATCGGGACGATCGGCATCTGGCATGAGGGGAAGCACGCACTGGTGGCTGCGAGCGAGGGGGCGACTGGCACCGAGCACGGTGGTCGGACACTGGTGCCACTCTTCCGCCCGCCGAGCGCCGATCTCAATATGACGCTGGCCATGGCACTGATCAGCTACGTCGCGTTCCAGGTGGCTGGCATTTCGGCGCATGGCGTCTGGGGCCGCATCAAGCATATGGCGAACCCGCCGTTTCTCTTGCCGATCGAGATCATCAGTGAACTCTCGCGTATCGTGTCGCTCTCCTTCCGTCTTTTCGGGAATATCTTCGCTGGCGAGACGCTGTTGACCGTCATGTACGGTATCGCCAATGCGATCAAGATCACGGTGGTCGGCTTGGTGATTCCCGTCATTTTCCTCTATCTCGAGGTGCTGTTCGGTTTCATTCAGGCCTTGATTTTCGCGGTGTTGACCTTGATCTACATCGCGTTGGCCTCGGCACACGAGCACGAGGAGGAGCATGAGGCCGAGGGGCATCACCGGGGCAGCGCGCACGACTCGCGAGCGGTCCCGCTGGGGGCCAGCGGCGATTGACGGTCGGTTACGGAACGCTTTGTCGCTGAGCGGAGCGGACGGTTGGTGAAGGGAGGACAGGATCGTGTTCGCGAATGTCAATGAGCCGGGTGTCGTCGTGCCGATGGCTGCGGCCCTCGCAATCGGGCTCGGAGGACTCGGGCCTGGAATCGCTATCGGGCTCGCGGTAAAGAGCGCGATGGAGGCGATCGGCCGCAATCCGGAGGCTGAGGGAGCGGTCCGCCTGACCATGATCATCGGTGCGGCGCTGGCCGAGGCAATAGCGATCTATGCCTTCGTCGTCGCGGTGATCATCGCCTTCGTGCTGTAGATCGTCGTTGATCCTGCGGGAGATGGCGGACGCGCCAGCAGCTTCCTGTCGGGGCTGCTGGCGCGGGTTCCCCCGAGACGATGTATCGGAGAAACGTTCGAGAAGGGGCTAGGCAAGAGCATGGAGCAGCTGGGTATCTCCGGTGAAAATCTGGTCGTCCAGCTCATCGCCTTCCTGCTCTTCCTCGCGGTCTTCTGGCGATTCGCTCTGGGGCCAATCACCCGAATGATCGACCAGCGCCAGGAGCGGATCCGCGAGGGTTTGGAAGCGGCCGAGCGGATGAAGCGCGAGTTAGCCGACACGCAGGCTCGCAACGAGGAGATTCTGGCCGAGGCGCGGCGCGAGGCACAGCGGATCGTGGCAGGTGCCCGCGAGAGCGCTGAACAGTTGATCGCTCGGGCGCGCGAGGAGGCGCAGCAGCAAGCGCAGCAGTTTATCCAGCAAGCGCAAGAGGCGATCGAGGCCGAACGCCAGCGCGTGTGGGCTGAATTGCGCCGTGAGGTAGCGGACCTCGCTATTCTGGCTGCGACCCGTATCATTCGCCAGGAACTGGATCGCGATCGGCACTTGGCCTTGATCGAACAGGCGCTGGCTGAACTCGATGGCGCGCGGCGGTAGGGGGTGTGAGCGTGGCGGTCGCAGGAGTCGCCAAGCGGTACGCCCAGGGTGCGTTCGCCGTCGCCAAGGAGCACGGCCAGCTGGACTTTTGGGAGCAACGATTAACTGATTTGGAGGCCCTGGGGCAAGACAGCGCGGTCGAGGAGTTCGTCCAGAATCCAGCGATCCCACTGGAGGCCAAGGTCCAAGTGATCGATCGGCTTTTCCCCGGTGACGAGAACCGGTACGTGCGAAATCTCCTCGTGCTGCTCCTGGAGCGGGGACGCTGGCACCAGCTGCGCGATGTCGTCGTGGCTTTCCGCGAGCTTCTGCGGGAGCATCGCGGGGTGATCGATGTCGAGCTGGTTACGGCAGTGCCACTGGAACCGAGCGAGGTGGAGCGACTCCGTCGCGAACTCGCGCAGCGACTGAGTCGTCCGGTCGAGTTGCGCACGACGGTCGATCCCGAACTTCTCGGTGGTGTGGTGCTCAAGATCGGGGACGAAGTCTTCGATGCCAGTGTGCGCACGCAGTTGACGAATCTCCGGCGGCAACTCGTCGGAGCAGGAGCCTGAGCGCGTGAGGGAGGCAACATGTCAGTGCGTCCGACCGAAATCACGGAGATCCTCAAGCAGCAGATCGAGCAATACGGTAGTCGAATGGTCGTGACCAATGTCGGCTACGTGGTCCAAGTGGGTGACGGGATCGCGACTGTCCATGGCCTGCGTGATGTGATGGCCAGCGAGCTCGTCGAGTTCGAGAACGGTGTGCTCGGCATCGCCTTCAACCTCCAAGAAGACTCAATCGGTGTCATCATCCTCGGCGACTACACGGGCGTCGAGGAAGGTGACGAGGTGCGAGCGACCGGCCGCATCGCGTCGGTACCGGTCGGGCCAGCACTGGTCGGCCGGGTAGTCAATGCACTCGGTGAACCGATCGACGGGAAGGGGCCGATCAACACCGACAAGTTCCGCCCGATCGAGCGGATCGCTCCCGGCGTGGTGATGCGTCAGGATGTGGACACGGCACTGCAGACCGGCATCAAGGCCATCGACTCGATGATCCCGATTGGCCGGGGGCAGCGCGAGTTGATCATCGGTGACCGGCAGACGGGGAAGACAGCGATCGCCATCGATACCATCATCAATCAGAAGGGGAAAGGTGTCATCTGCATCTACGTGGCGATCGGTCAGAAGCGTGCGCAAGTCGCACAGACTGTGGCGACGCTCGAGCGGTACGGCGCGATGGAGCATACGATCGTGGTGGCTGCGACCGCATCCGACACGGCAGCACTGCAGTACATCGCCCCGTACGCCGGTTGTGCGATGGGCGAAGAGATCATGGAAAGCGGTGGCCATGCCCTGATCGTCTACGATGACCTGTCCAAGCATGCCTGGGCGTATCGGCAAGTTTCCCTGCTGATGCGGCGACCACCGGGCCGAGAAGCGTATCCTGGCGATATCTTCTACCTCCATTCGCGCCTCCTCGAGCGTGCTGCGCGACTTCGAGACGATCTGGGGGGTGGAACACTGACCGCTCTGCCGATCGTCGAGACGCAAGCCAACGACGTCTCGGCCTACATTCCGACGAACGTCATCTCGATCACGGATGGTCAGATCTATCTCGAGCCGGATCTGTTCTATGCCGGTATCCGGCCCGCGATCAACGTGGGTCTCTCGGTTTCGCGCGTCGGTGGCGCAGCCCAGATCCGCGCGATGCGACAAGTGGCCGGGCGCTTGCGTCTGGAATTGGCGCAGTTCCGGGAACTCGCAGCGTTCGCGCAATTTGCGGCCGAATTGGACCCAGCGACCAAGCGCCAGATCGATCGCGGTTTGCGCCTGACCGAGGTGCTCAAGCAGCCGCAGTACGAACCGATGCCGGTCGAGGAGCAGGTGGCGATCATCTGGGTCGCGACGAACGGCTACCTGGATGACGTACTGGTCGAGCATGTGCGCGAGTTCGAGAAGCAATATCTCGACTACGTGCGGACGAGTCATCCCCAGATTCTGCAGCGGATCGCCAGTGAGCGTGAGCTCAAGGACGATCTGATTCCACAACTGCACGAGGTCACGCGAGCCTTCAAGCAGAGTATTTGGGCGCCGCCGCAGGAACGGGTGATCATCTGACCAGCTGGAGGGGGCGAAGGCCGTGCCGCAAGCAGTAACGCCGCGCGAGATCAGGCGCCGGATCCGGAGCATCAAGAATACGGCGCAGATCACCCGCGCCATGGAGATGGTTGCTGCCTCCAAGATGCGGCGAGCGCAGCAGGCAGTGCTAGCTGCACGACCCTATGCTGATCGGATCCGCGCGATGCTCAGCGATCTGGCCGCGTTGACGAGTCCAGCCGAGGAGGTGCGTGGTTTCCCATTGCTCCAGCGAAGGCCGGTCAAGCGGATCCAACTCATCCTGGTGACTTCCGATCGCGGACTGGCTGGCGCGCTCAATACCAATGTGATTCGCCGCGCGGTCGACTTCATGACACGGGAGCGTAGCGAGCCGATCGAGCACTTCGATATCGTGGCTATTGGGCGGAAGGGGCGCGATTTCCTCGTCCGATACGGCTGGCCGATGATCGCGGAGTTCACGCGCATCACCGATCGACCCTCGGTGGAAGCGATCAGGCCGATCGTCGAGCTCGCGATGCAAGACTTCATCAGCGGCCGTGTCGAAGCGGTGTTCGTCGTCTACACGCATTTCATCAACACGTTGCGTCAGGAGCCGCGAGTCTTCCAGTTGCTGCCGATCGAGCCACCGGAAGAGTCGGGTGCGATCAGCGACTATATCTTCGAGCCCGATCCCGCAACGGTGCTGGAGGCGCTACTCCCGCGTTTCCTCGAGATGCAGCTCTATCGCATCTTGCTGGAGGCCTCCGCATCGGAGCACAGTGCGCGGATGGTGGCGATGCGCAACGCGACGCAGAACGCCTTGGATCTCGTGGCAGAGTTGACCTTGACGTACAACAAGGCACGGCAAGCGCAGATCACACGTGAGGTCAGTGAGATCGCTGCTGGCGCCAATGCACTGGGCGCACTGCAATGATTGCCCTGAGTCGACGAGTGAGGTGAAGAAGATGGCTACGCAGGTCGCTACTGGCCGGATCGTGCAGATTCAAGGAGTCGTGGTCGACGTCGAGTTCCCGCCCGGGCAACTGCCCGATATCTACAACGCATTGATCGTCGAGCGGCCCGAGGGTGGCCGGTTGGTGCTGGAAGTTCAGCAGCACCTCGGTAACGACTGGGTGCGCGCGGTGGCGATGTCGACGACCGATGGCCTGAAGCGTGGCGTGCCCGTGATCGATACCGGCGAACCGATCAAGGTGCCAGTCGGTCCAGCGACGTTGGGCCGGATTTTCAACGTGGTCGGTGAGCCGATCGACGAGCAGGGGCCCGTGCCGGGGGACGCTCCGCGCTGGCCGATCCATCGTCCGGCGCCCTCCTTCGAGGAGCAGTCGACGCAAGTCGAAGTCTTCGAGACTGGCCTCAAGGTCATCGATCTGGTGGCTCCCTTCACCAAGGGAGGGAAGGTCGGCGTCTTCGGCGGCGCCGGTGTCGGTAAGACCGTCATTATCATGGAACTGATCCGGAACATCGCCGCTGAGCACGGAGGATACTCGGTCTTCTGCGGCGTGGGGGAACGCACGCGAGAGGGAACGCAGCTCTGGCGCGAGATGCGCGAGTCAGGCGTCATCGACAAGACGGTGCTGGTGTTTGGTCAGATGAACGAGCCACCGGGGGCACGCCTGCGGGTCGGGTTGACCGGCCTGACGATGGCCGAGTACTTTCGCGACGAAGGTCGTGACGTGCTTCTGTTCATCGATAACATCTTCCGGTTCGTGCAGGCTGGCTCGGAAGTGTCGGTGCTGCTCGGCCGCATGCCCAGTGCAGTGGGATACCAGCCGACGCTCGGGACCGACATGGGACAGCTGCAAGAGCGGATCACCTCCACCAAGCGTGGTTCGATCACCTCGGTGCAGGCGATCTACGTGCCGGCCGATGATTACACTGACCCGGCCCCAGCGACGACCTTCGCGCACCTGGACGCGACGATCGCGCTGGAGCGATCAATCGCTGAGCAAGGCCTGTACCCGGCGGTCGATCCGCTGGCGTCCACCTCGCGTATCCTCGATCCGAATATCGTGGGCGTCGAGCACTACAGGGTCGCGCGCGAAGTTCAGCGGGTGCTGCAACGGTATCGTGACCTTCAGGACATCATCGCGATCCTCGGCATCGAGGAACTGAGCGAAGAGGACAAGCTGATCGTGGCGCGCGCCCGGAAGATCCAGCGCTTCCTCTCGCAACCGATGTTCGTGGCGGAAGCGTTCACTGGCCGGCCCGGCCGGTACGTCCCGCGGCATGAGACGGTCCGGGGCTTCAAAGAGATTCTCGAGGGGAAGCACGATCACCTGCCAGAGCAGGCCTTCTACATGGTAGGGACGATCGAAGAGGCGGTAGAGAAAGCCGAGCAGATGGCGCGCGAAGCGTGACCGGGGGCGAACGATGGCCGGGAAACTCCGGGTGGAAGTGGTAACCGCCGAACGGGTCGTTTACCAGGTCGATGATGCCGACATGGTGATCGCTCCCGGAGCCGAGGGGACACTCGGGATCTTACCGCGCCATGCCCCCCTCGTCTCGTTGCTGAGTATGGGGGAGATGCGCGTCAAGCGCGGGCGTGAAGAGGACAGCCTGACGATCTTCGGCGGTTTCTTGGAGGTCGCCAACAACGTCGTGCGAGTGCTGGCTGACGCGGCGGAGCGGGCCGAAGAGATCGACCTCGCACGGGCGGAGGAGGCGAGACAGCGGGCAGTGGCGCGCTTGCGCGAACGCCGGGCGGACATGGATCGTCGACGTGCCGAAATGGCGCTACGGCGCTCGACCATTCGATTGGCGGTCGGTCGCAAGCGGCGGGCGCGAGCTGGAAAGGGTGGGCCACCGCTCCCCGAGGCACAACCCTGAAGGAGGTGGCCGTGGCCATCACGACAGCCACCGAGCGAATCCGGACGATCGGCGGTCGCGTCCTGCGAGGACGTGTCGCGATCGGCGGCGCAAAGAATGCGGCTCTGCCGGCGATGGCTGCGGCACTCCTTACCGAAGAAGAATGCGTCCTCGAGAACGTGCCGCTTCTCGAAGATGTCGTCGTCATGACCGAGTTGCTACGGGCGCTCGGTGCCGAGGTCGATCTCGACACCGAGCGTCACCGCGTCCGCATTCGTGCTGCCGAGATCGAGTCGTTCGAGCCGCCCCCTGGACTCGTCGCGCGCATGAGAGCGTCCTTTCTCGTGACCGGTCCATTGCTGGCTCGGTTCGGAAGGGCGCGCTCGATTCCTCCCGGCGGCTGCCAGCTCGGTAGTCGTCCAGTCGATGTCGATCTCCGCGGATTCCGTAAGTTCGGGGCACAGGTCAAAGTAATGGGAAGCGGCTTCGAGCTGCTGAGTGGACGGCTTCGCGGCTGCGAGATCTACATGGATTATCCGAGCCATACCGGCACGGAAAATCTTTTGATGGCAGCCTGCCTCGCCCAGGGGACGACGACGATCCTCAATGCCGCGGCCGAGCCGGAAATCGTCAATCTCGGCCAAATCCTGCAGGATATGGGAGCCCGCATCAGCGGACTGGGAACCTCGCGGATCGTCGTCCAGGGAGTCGATCGCTTGCGCGGATATCGTGCCTCTGTATTGCCTGATCGCCTCGAGGCGGGGACGCTGGCGATCGCTGCCGCGATCACCCACGGCGAGGTGATCCTGGATCATGTTCGGGAAGCCGACATGGCACCGCTGACGCACAAGTTGCGGGAAGCGGGAGCAGAAGTCTGGTGGAGCGAATCCTCGATGCTGGTGCGCGCTCCTGGGCCGCTCTACGCGACGGAAATTCAGGCGTTGCCCTTCCCAGGGTTCCCGACCGATCTCCAGGCGTCGTTTGCCGTCCTCATGACGCAAGCTCAGGGGCGGAGTCGTATTTTCGAGCGCGTGTTTAACGATCGTCTCCGCTACACGAGTGAGTTGCAGCAAATGGGAGCACGGATCGAACTGATCAATCGCCAGCAGGCGATCATCGAAGGACCTGTCAAGCTGAAGGGTACAGCAGTGCGTGCGCTCGATATTCGGAGCGGAGCCTGTCTGGTCTTGGCGGGTCTCGTCGCCGAAGGAGAAACGATCGTCCTCGAAGCCCACCACTTGCGACGTGGCTACGAGGACTTGGTGGGCAAGCTGGCCGCGCTGGGCGCAGAGATCCACTACGCGTGAGTCTGTTCGCGCCGAGGGAGCTCGGTACCCCATGACGACGACACAGGGGCTGTGGCGTGCACGATTGCCGGTTCTCATTGCGGGGGTGTTCGTGCTCGCCTTCGTCGCGCTGGTTGCCGTGGCATTCGATCGGCAACGTGGGACGAGCGAACTCGGAGCAGGTGGCCGCATCAACACGGTCGGGACCTTCATCCGCTTTGCGAATCGTGCAGCGCCCGACTTCACACTGCCCGATCTCCGGGGCGGGAAAGACATCGCGCTCGCTGACCTGCGTGGTCAGGTGGTCATCGTCAATTTCTGGGGATCCTGGTGCCCACCATGCCGCGAGGAGGCGCCGGTGTTGGCCGCCTTCGCCCGCGAGTATGCGGACGACGGTGTCACCGTCGTCGGGATCGACGTCTGGGAAAAGGATTGGAACGACGGACGGGCCTTTCTCGAGGAGTTCCGGGTCGACTATCCGAACGTGTACGATGCCCGCGGCCGTGTTACGATCGATTACGGGGTTGCCGGTGTCCCGGAGACCTTCTTCATCGGCCCAGACGGGCAGTTGCTCGGGAAGTACACCGGCCCACTCGAGTCGGCCGATCAACTTTTGAGCATCCTCGCGGAACTCGGTATTACCCTCAGCCCGCAGCGCTGAAGGATGCACTGAATGGAGCAGATCGATATCGCGGCGTTCGTGCGGATCGTGATGCGGCTCGTCCATGCTCTCTCCGGCGCCATCTGGCTCGGCAGCGGAGCATATCTTCTCGTCGCACTGACTCCGTTACGAAGAGTCGTGACCAGCGCACAGGACACGCTGCGAGCCGCGCAACTACGTTTTCGCCGTTGGTGGGTGATAGCCAGCGCGCTGTTGCTCGGATCAGGTGTTGCGCTCATGTTCGACCGGTTGGCCGATGGTCGGGGTACGGCGCTGTACGTGATCCTCTTGCTGGTCAAGGTCGTGGCTGGCCTCCTCGCGCTCGCCGCTACCGGCGGGCTTCTACCCCGCGGTGCTTCCTGGGAGAGAGGAAGTGCGACGCGAGTGTGGCTGAGCGGTCGAACGGTGCTCCTGCTCGGGACACTCGCCTATCTGCTTGGTGTACTCTTATCGGTGATCTATCCGCCGGACTCGACCGCGGGCTGGCGGTGATGGACGGTACCGAAGCGAGCGGGGGCTGATCGATGAGTACGGCTGTTGTGACCCGTAGCGGGGCGCGTCGGATTCGCCTGGATGTTCGTCTGCTCATTCTCGCGCTCGTGATGGCCGGTGCGGTCGGGTATCTCATGTATACCGGCTTGCAAGGCACGGCGGCTTCTTACTTCGTCACAGTCAGCGAATTGCAAGCGCGAGCGAGCGAGGTCGATGGGCGGCGCGTGCGGGTCGGCGGCGATGTCGTTACCGGGAGTATCGTGCGCGGTGGTCCCGGTGAGCCGATCCATTTTCGTATCGGCGATGGGACCAGCGAACTCGAGGTCGTGTACAGTGGTGTGCTTCCTGACATCTTCGCCGAGGGGCGTCATGTCATCGTCGAGGGGTTGTACCGCAACGGGCAACCCGTGCAGGCAGACAGCGTCCTAACGCAGTGCCCGTCTCGTTTCGAGGCAGCTCCGACTGCATCCTCGAGTTGAGAACGGAGGCTTTCTCATGGCACAGCTGGGTTCGGGAGCGCTGGTCCTCGCTCTCGTCTTGGCAGTGTACGGTATCGGAGCGAGCTTCATCGGGGTGCGACGGCGCGTGCCGGAACTCCTGGCGAGCTCCTACCGAGCGACCTACGGCGTGGCTTTCCTGATTCTCGTCGCCCTCATCGTCTTGGTCATTTCGTTCGTGCGACACGATTTTCGTCTCGCTTACGTGGCAGCGCGTTCCAGCCGCGACATGCCGATCCAGTATGTCATTTCAGCGTTCTACGGGGGACAGGAGGGTAGCCTACTCTATTGGGCCGCAGTCGCGAGCGGCTTGGGGGCGCTCGCGCTCTACCTCCACCGCCGTTCCGATCGTGCACTGCTTCCGTACATGACGATGACCCTTTTGGCCATCGTCACCTTTTTCCTCCTTGTCCTAACGATCGTCGCCAGTCCTTTCCGGCTGCTTCCGGTCACCCCACCCGATGGGGCGGGGCTCAACCCGCTGCTCCGCGATCCAGGAATGATGGCGCACCCGCCGTTCCTGCTGGCAGGGTATGCGAGTTTGACCGTGCCCTTCGCTTTCGGCATGGCGGCACTGGTGACCGGACGGCTCGGCAGCGATTGGCTGCGGGCCATTCGGCGCTGGACGCTCCTCGCCTGGGCGCTCCTCGGCCTGGGTCTCTTGATCGGTGCCTGGTGGGCTTACCACGTGCTCGGTTGGGGTGGGTACTGGGGATGGGATCCGGTCGAGAACCTAGCGCTGTTGCCGTGGTTGACCGCGACGGCGTTCTTGCACTCGGTGATCGTGCAAGAACGGCGGGGGATGCTTAAGGTGTGGAATCTTGCCCTGTTGCTCGCCACGTTCGCGCTGAGTGTCTTCGGGACCTTCATCGTCCGCAGCGGGATGCTGTCCTCCGTCCACGCTTTTGCCGTCTCGACGGTCGGTCACTGGTTCTTGGCGTATTTGGCTCTCGTTCTCATCGTGGGGATCGGATTGCTGCTCTATCGGCTACCTGGGTTGCAGAGCGAGCGGCAGATCGAGTCGGTAACATCGCGCGAGGGTGGTTTTCTCCTGAATAATCTGTTGCTTACCGCGATGGCCTTTGCGGTGTTTTGGGGAACGACATTCCCATTGTTCAGTGAGCTGTTCTGGGGCACCCGCATCACGGTCGGACCGCCCTTCTATAACCGCGTCGTCGGGCCTCTGCTCCTCGTTTTGCTCGCGTTGATGGGCTTGGGACCGCTCTTGGCCTGGCGGCGAACGGAACTTCCTTTATTGCTCCGCAATCTACGTTGGCCGCTCCTCGCTGCGGGAGTCGTCGCCGGGCTCGGTGTCGTCGTGCTCGATCGTTGGTGGGCGGTGCTCGCCTACGCCGTCACCGCGTTCGCCTTGGTCGTCACGTTTCAAGAGTATTGTCGGGGTGTTCGTGCACGACGCCGCAATGTCCGTGAGGCTCTCCCCGTCGCTGCGTGGGAGGTACTGCGTCGGAACAACCGTCGCTACGGTGGGTATCTGGTTCATCTGGCGATTCTTCTGATGGCGGTCGGCATCATTGCCTCCAATGCCTTCCAGCTGGAGCGCCAATTCGTTTTGCGCCCTGGTGAGCAGGGCTCCATCGGACCGTACACGATCGTCTACCGCGGCCTGGACGATCGGCGGACAGCAGACGCGGAAGTCGTCGCTGCCAAAGTCGATGTCTATCGTGGCGAGCGGTACGCCGCGACAGTCGAAAGTTATCGATTCTTTTATCGCAACTACGAGGATCAACCGACTGCCCGCATGGGCATCACACTTGTGGGCCTCGATGACGTGTATGTGGTCCTCGACCGCTGGCAGGATGACGGAACTGCGAGCATCCGGGTTTATGTGAATCCGCTGGTGATCTGGATCTGGGTGGGTGGAGCAGTCTTCATCCTTGGTACGCTCACGCTGTTCTGGCCGCAGCCGGTTCCCGCGCCGGCTCGCCTGCCGCGTACCGTTTCGGGTTTGGCACGCGAGGCATAGCATGACTGCGCGAGGGTGGCGAGCACGAGTTCGAAGGTGGCGAGTGGCCCGGCTCAGTGCACGGGTGAGTCAGCTCGTTCCGGGTTTCGTTATCGTGGTTCTCATGAGCTTCTTATTCGCTGGAGCGGTCCAGGCGGAAGAAGCGCTGTCACCAGAGGCGCTGGAGATCGCCAATCAGCTCAATTGTCCGGTCTGCCAGGGCCAGAGCGTCCGCGACTCCAACTCCGAACTCGCGCGTCAGATGCGTCAACTCATCCAGCACAAGCTCGATACCGGCGAATCGCGTGAGGAGATTCTCCAGTATTTCGCCGATCGCTACGGAGTGAGCGTTCTCCGCGAACCGCCCCGACAGGGTCACTTCTGGGTCCTCTGGTGGGGGCCAGTCGTTGGGCTGGCGGGAGGTATCCTGTTACTCGTTTTGTACTTCCGGCGGCGAGATGCAGCAGCGAGCGGCATCGAGGAACCAGTAGCACCTGAGGAACTGCGACGCGTCGAACAGCTCCTCGAGCCGGAAGGGAGAGTCCGCTGATGCTGCGTGATACGGTCCTCTTGCTCCTGCTGGCGATCGGAGTCTTCGCATTCGTCCTGCATCCCTTGTGGATCGCCCGGCGCAGAGTAGCCGGGCCCGCTTGGTCAGCTAAACTCCTCGACCTTTTCGCCGAACGAGACGCGATTTTGGCGATGCTTCGTGATCTCCAGCTCGACTACGAGACCGGAAAGGTGAGTGACAGCGACTATCGCGTCATCCGGCAATCACTCCTGACACACGCAGCTCGGCTCCTGCAGGCGATCGAACAGGCTGAGTCGTCGGTAGACGCGGATATCGATCGCGAGATCGAGCAGCTGCGCGAACTAGCACGGCAACTCGATACTGGCTCGACTCGGAGAACGGTCGGCGCATCACCATGACGACGCAGATCGATCGGAACGACGCAACTCGGCTGGGACACGACCCTGTTCTCACCGCTCGGGCTCTCACGAAGCGTTATGGCTGGAGAACGGTCCTGAACAGGATCGATCTGACGGTCCACGCAGGCGAGTGTCTGGCGATCCTCGGTCCGAACGGTGCTGGGAAGACGACCTTGCTCCGTCTTCTCGTCGGTCTTGTGCGCCCCACAGCTGGATCGATCGAGTGGTTCGGTCGACCGGCCGGAGACTTCGGACCGGCAGTTCGCGCACAGCTGGGCGTAGTCATGCATCGCATCATGCTCGATCCGGAGCTGACGGTAGCCGAAAACCTGCGCTACTATGCCCGCCTCTACGGAGTAATTGATGCTGCTGAACGGATTCGGGCATTGGGGGAGGAACTGGGACTGACCGACCGACTCGGTGATCGAGTGCGCTCCTTGTCGCGCGGCTTTCAGCAGCGTGTGGCACTGGCCCGAGCGCTCCTGCACCGACCCCGGGTGCTCCTCCTGGATGAACCCGATACAGGTTTGGATATCGCCTCGCGCATCCGTCTGGTCGACCTGGTGGAGCGGTTTTGCGCCGACGGAGGCACAGTGCTCATGACGACGCACGCACCTGAACTGGCCATCCAACTCGCTCAGCGGGCCATCTATCTCGAGCGCGGGCGGATCGTCTGGTCGGCGCGCGGGCGAGACGAGCTCGATCTTTACCTGCGGATCCAGCCGAGGCTGGTGACCGTATGAGTGCCTGGAGCCAGTTCACTGCGATCGTCAAGCGTGACCTTCTCCTCGAGTGGCGGGCGCGCGAACTCGTTCTCGGGATGCTCGTGATGACGCTGTTGACCTTGCTAGTTTTCAATTTTGCTTTCGATTTGAGCGGCGTCCAGCGTGCGGCGAGCGGTTCAGGGGCCTTGTGGGTCGCGATCGTCTTTGCAACGCTCCTCGGGTGGGGACGTGCTGTCGCCCTGGATCGCCAGGAAGGCGCCTGGGAGGGACTTCTTCTGAGCCCCGTCGAGCGACCGGTTATTTTCATCGCAAAGCTCGTGAGTATGCTGGTCTTCGTCACGATCGTCGAGCTCGTCGCGCTCCTCGTCCTGGCTGTCCTCTTCGCACTGCCGGTTTTGCAGCCTGGGGTGCTCGCGGTGGTTGGGCTGGGAACGCTCGGGCTCTGCACGCTCGGCACGCTGTTCGCTGCGATGACCGCCAATGTCCGCTCGCGTGAGGTGCTTCTTCCAGCCCTGTTGTTCCCGCTGGCTGTGCCAGTCGTCATCGGTGCGGTTCGGGCTACGACGCTCGAGTTGAATGGCTTTACGGGAGACGCGGCGCCATGGCAGAATCTGCTCGGGGGCTTCGCCGCATTGTTCTTTGCGCTCGGTGCACTGACCTTTGGGAGCGTGACCGAAGAGTGAACGAATCGGCTCGAAAGGAGAAAGGAGAGTAAGCATGGCGACAGTCACCAACACAATCAGGCGACCAGCGACCGCTGCATGGTTGTCGGTTCTCGCGGCGCTTTCCTTCTTGTTAGTCGCCCTATCGGTCGTGCTGATCTTCCTGTATGCGCCGCGTGACGTCGCTCAGGGCGAGGTGCAACGCTTGTTCTACCTCCATCTGCCAACTGCCTGGTTGTCCTATCTCTCCTTTTTCATCATCTTCGTCAGCAGCATCTTGTACCTGGTACGGCGGCATGCCCGTTGGGATCGGCTGGCTCGCTCTGCGGCTGAACTTGGCTTCATTTTCACCACGCTCGTGTTGTTGACCGGTTCGATTTGGGGGCGACCGATTTGGGGTACATGGTGGACGTGGGATGCGCGACTCACGACGACCCTGGTCCTGTGGTTCATCTACCTCGGCTATTTCCTTTTGCGGGCGTATGTTGCAGATCCGGAGCGGGGGGCACGGTATGCCGCTGTTCTGGGAATCGTCGGTTTCGTCGATATTCCGATCATTCACATGTCGGTCCGCTGGTGGCGCACGTTGCATCCCCAACCGATCGTGGTGAGAAGCGAGGGACCGGCCATGCCGCCGGAAATGCTGGTGACGGTGATCGTCACATTGGTTGCCTTCTGCATTCTCCACGTGTTCTTGCTCGCGGTGAAATACCGGATCGAAACGACGCGTGATGAAGTGATAGAGCTCCGCGGGGCGCTCGAACAGCACGGCTGATCGAGGAAGGGAGGAAGCGGAACGATGGAAAATGTGTGGTACCTGTTCGCTGGTTTCTTCTTGACCTGGTTGATTCTCGGCATCTACCTGTTCTCGTTGCGACGGCAAATCGAAGTGCTCGGCAGCGAGCTGGCTAGTCTGCGTGGGGAGGCGCGCACGTCGGAACGGCAGCGGTCGCCTGAATCAGCTACTGCCAGCGAGCCGAACGTTTCCTGAGGTCTCGACCCGGCGTGGTGCGCCGCCTCTCTCCGAACCCAGACGCGTCGTGCGAGCACAGGGAGTGACCCGAGCGATCCTTGGGGGGGTCGCTCGGGTCATGTACTGATCTTGTCGGCTGCGCTTCCGGGTAGGTGAATCGGCGTGATTCGTCACCGGACGACTACTCGCTCCTCGGCGAGTTGGATGGCTCGCTAGACCCTTTCCGGTGTCGAGGGCATGTCGAGATGGTGCACACTCAATGGCCGCAGAGCGTCCAGCACGGCATTGACGATAGTTGGTGGGGCAGCTGTGGTGCCTGCTTCACCGATCCCCTTGACGCCGAGCGGGTTGATCGGACTCGGTGTCTCCAGATGTGCCGTCTCGATGGAGGGCACCTGTGCGGCACGTAAAACCGCGTATTCGAGAAAGTTTTGGGTCAAGAGATGTCCGTTCTGCGAGTAGACGATCCCCTCGTACAACGCCTGTCCGATCCCCTGTGCGACGCTTCCGTGAATTTGTCCCTCAGCTAGGAGCGGATTCACGAGACGTCCACTGTCATCGACAGCAAGATAGCGAAGAATCGTGACGAGCCCGGTCTCTGGATCGACTTCTACCAACGCGAGGTGCACGCCAAAAGGGACGTTGCGACGACCAGGATTGAAGAAGCGTGTCCCCTCCAGCCCCGGTGCGACTCCGCCCGGGGGATCCTCTATGACGTACGCCAGGCGGGCGATCTGTTGCCAGGATATTGTGCGATCGGGGCTGCCTCGCACCGAGAAGCCGCCGTCGCGATACTCGAGGTCCTCTGGGGCGACTTCGAGGAGGTGGGATGCGATATGGCAAGCCTTTTCCAAAACGTCCCGGGCGGCCAAGTAAGCGGCTGAGCCGCCCAGCGCCGTGCTGCGACTGCCGAAGGTACCGATTCCCTGCTGAATGGCAGCCGTGTCGCCCGTGACCACACGGATACGCTCGAGCGGGAGCTGGAGAACCTCTCCGACGACTAGGGCGAGCATCGTGGTATGCCCCTATCCGCTCGGGGCGATGCCGGAAAGAACCGTGACAGTGCCATCGGGGTGCGCGCGGACTATGGCTGACTCCCAACCAGGACCCGAAAGTTCACAGAAAGCAGCGATGCCGATTCCGATCAGTCGGCCGGCAAATCGCAGGCGTGCTTGTTCTCTTCGAGCACCAGCGTAGTCGAACCGGCGAAGCGCTTCTGCCAAAACAGCTGGGTAGTTGCCACTGTCGTACGGCGCGCCGGTCGGCGAACGGTGCGGGAAGTCCTCCGGGTGGAGGAGATTGCGTTGTCGGATAACCATCGGATCGAGCCCGAGGCGATTTGCGCCCGCGTCCATCAGCCGTTCCAGCAGGTACGATGATTCTGGCCGACCAGCCCCACGGTACGCTGCTTGTGGCGTCGTATTGGTGACGACACAGCGGAGGGAGAGCCGCAGATTGGGGACCCGATAGGGGCCTGTGATAGCCAGACCAGTCAAGACCGCGGTCGGACGAGTTGGAGAGGCGTTCCATGCACCGAGATTTCTCAGGAGGTGAACATCGAGAGCGAGCAGAGTCCCATCGCGTCGAAAGGCTGCCCGCACGAATTGCGGTTGATCGCGGCCGTGATTCGTGGCGCGGATACTCTCGGCCCGCGACTCGGTCCACCTGATCGGCCGCTGGAGTCGCCACGCCAGCGCGGCGACTTGGACGTACTCCGGGTAGAGCCCACCTTTGGCACCGAATGCACCGCCGACATCCGGTGTCACGATGCGGATCGAGTGTTCGGGGATACCGAGTACGCTGGCGATACCAGCACGCAAGGTGTGGGGCGTTTGCGTCGAGGCCCAAACGGTCAGCTGGCCATGAGCACGATCGACAGTGGCTGCCTCCGCTCGGGGTTCCAAGAATGCAGCGTAGACACGCTGGTTCACGAGTCGGAGCTCGATGATCGCGACCGCGCTGCGAAGGGCAGTGTCAACATCACCGAAAATGAGATCCCAACGAAATGCCTCGTTATCCGGCCAATCGGGATGAAGTCGCGGCGCATCGGGAGCGAGGGCAGCTTCCGGGTCGATGACCGCCGGGAGTTCCCGGTACTCGACGAGTACTTCGGCCGCCGCGTCTTCAGCTGCGGAACGACTCGTCGCGACAACGGCGACTACACCCTCACCGACGAAACGAACGCGATCGACCGCCAGCGGGTAACGACGCTGCGGACTCACGCCGGCCGATTGCGGAGGAACGGGGAAGGGCTCGAGCCAGTCCGCGAGATCGCGACCGCTCAGCGCTGTCACGAACCCCGGCACTCGTGCCGCGGGGCTCCAGTCCAGGTTCGTGATCTCAGCGTGTGGATAGGGACTCCGTACGAGTGCGAGGTAGAGTGCTCCGGGCAACGCGATGTCGTCGGTAAAGATCGCCCGACCTCGCAGGTACCGCTCATCCTCGAGTCGGTGAACCGGGCGTCCGAGGTAACGAGATTCGCTGATGTTGTCCCCCTCTCGAATCGCCGAGCTCGATTCTCGGCATGCACGGACGAAAGGGAAAGAGTGTCGTTCGGGATACGAGAAAGAAGTCAGGACAGCGAGCGCTGCCGCAGCCAATCGCGCAAGATTTCCGCATCGTGCGGAAAGGCGAGCGGGGGCAATGCGTCGAGCGGGAACCACTCGACTGCGGTGCTTTCCTCGCTGGTCCTGAGTTCACCGCTGACGACGCGTCCTTCGTACACAGCGAGAACAACCGGCTGGCCTTGCCGTGAGTAAAGTCCGACGAGTTGACCGACTTCGATGTGTAAACCCGTCTCCTCCAACACCTCGCGCCGGGCTGCCTCCTCCACCGGCTCGCCGCGCTCGACGAATCCGGAAGGAAAGCTCCAAAGACCGAGACCCGGTTCGATCGCGCGCTTTTGGAGCACGATCCGATCGCCATGCCAAACGATCACGGCTACCGCGAGCTTGGGGTCAGCAAAGAAAGGCCGATCGCATGCCGGGCAATAGGGGCGGAGTCGGCCAGCCACCATCCGGCTTTCGAGTTCATGACGACAATACGGGCAATAACGAATGTCGTCGGCAAAATTGACGTTCATGGCTCGTGGCACTGCTCACGGCACAGCTGTCGCGCTCGTTCGATGTCTTCGGGGGTATCGAGGTCGAGTGGAATGGAGCGCTCTGGTACGTCACAGGTAACGGTCTCATCGCGGTGCCGGGTGAGCACTGGACGTGCACCGGTATCGCCCTCCAGCGCCAAGAGTTCGGGGAATAACCGGCGGGCGATCAAGATCGGGTGTCCCGGTCCATCAGCATAGCGCGGTCGCACGATCGCTGCTTGGGTTGCACGGAACCGATCGACGAGCAGCGCGGCGACTGCTGGATCGATGAACGGTTGGTCACCCAGGAAGAACACAACTGCATCGACGTCGTCGGGTAAGACAGCGAGCCCGGCTCGGATCGAGGTGCTCTGTCCTTCGCCTGCTCGTTCATTCACCAAGACGACGAAACCTCCTGTCTCTAATGCGCGAGATAGAGCAACGTCGGGGTTGAGCACGAGGACACGCGGTTCCAAGCTGGTGCGCTGAACTGCGTCGAGCACCCACTGCAGTGCTGGCTTGCCGCAGAGTTCGACGAGCTGCTTCGGATAGCCCAACCGTCGCGAGAGGCCGCCGGCGAGAACCAGGGCGGCGATTCGTTGCATGGAAACCATCCGTGCTGTGCGTTAGGCGCCTTCGCGCGCGACCGGAGCGGCGGATTTGGCCGGTCGGAGCGGTTGCCCGATTCGCCCCCGGCGGACGGCGATGATCTCGGCCAGAATGCTCACGGCAATCTCGCCGGGTGTCTTGGCTCCGATATCGATCCCGATGGGCGCATGGATCCGAGCGAGCTGCTCCTCGCTGAACCCCGCACGACGAAGTCGTTCCAATCGCTGCTGGCTCGTCTTCCGACTGCCGATCGCGCCGATATAACCAGCTCTCGACCTTAGGGCGACGTGCAAGGCTGGATCCTCGAACTTCTCATCGTGCGCCAGAATGACGATATCGGTCTGCAGTGTGATCTTCAGGCCGAGCAGCGCTTCGTCCGGCCAAGCGACGATGAGCTGGTCAGCGTGAGGGAAGCGTTCCCGGGTAGCGAAGAACTCGCGGGCGTCGATCACTGTGGTGCGGTACCCGAGTTCTTTGGCCATCGCGACGAGCGGCACAGCGATGTGGACAGCGCCGATGACGACCAAGTGGCGCGGGGGCAGGTGCGGCTCCAGGAAGACCTCGATCTCTTGACCCTCGCGAGTGCGGTACGTGCGGATGGTCGGCTCGCCGGATTCGAAGAGCGATCGCGCATCCTCGTTGACGATCGCGTCGAGTTCGCTCGAACCGAGCGAGCCGATGGTTCGACCGTCCTCGAACACGAGCAACTTCGCTCCCAACGGCTCGCCGGAGACGAGCGTTGCGCTGACGACCGCTTCTTCGTTTTTCAGTGCTTCACGCAGCGCTGTGAAAACGATGGCACTCATGACTGCTTCACCAGGGGTTCTACGAAGACGTCGATGGTTCCGCCGCAGCTCAGACCGACGTCCCAAGCTTGCTCGTCGCTAATGCCGTAACGGACGAGCCGCGGCCGACCGGTCTCGAGTACTTCGAGCGCGACCTCGAAGACTGCACCTTCCACGCAACCGCCGCTTACCGAGCCAGTCATGCGTCCTGATCGAGTGACAGCCATCTTGGCGCCGACTGGACGCGGTGACGAGCCGATGGCGCGCACGACCGTGGCGAGCGCGATCTCTTCACCGTCGGCGATCCAACGTTCGATGTCTGGCAGTATGTCACGCATTGGTTCTCCCCCTTTTCAGGCAGCAGGTGCTTCGGGCAGCACAGCATGCTGACGGCGCACCGGCCGCTTGTCGTCGATCTGGCTGAGGTGCTTCGCCAGCGCTTCCAGGCTGGCAAAGTTATGGATCGGCATGAAATCGTCGATGTACGGCAGTGCGGCTTGTATACCGCGCGTCAAAGGTTCATAACGAGGCGAACCTAACAACGGATTGAGCCAGATGAGGCGGTAGCAGCTGCGTTGGAGACGAGCCATCTCCTGCGCCAGCAGCTGCGGATCACCACGATCCCAGCCATCGCTGATGATGAGAACGACAGCCCCGTTGCGGAGTACCCGGCGGGCCCACTCCTGGTTGAAGCTCTGGAGCGATTGCCCGATCCGCGTTCCCCCGGACCAGTCCTGCACCTCGCGCGCGACACGCCGCATCGCCTCATCGATGTCCTGATGCTTGAGGAGGCGTGTGACGCGCGTGAGACGTGTCCCGAACACGAAGGCTTCCACCTTCGCCATGCCGTTTTCGACAGCGTAGATGAACTGGAGCAGAATCCGGCTGTAGCGGTCCATCGAGCCGCTCACGTCGCAGATGACGACCAGTTGGCGCGGCTTGGTCTTGGTCTGCCGGCGAGCGAGCGTGAGCGGGACGCCGCCGCTCTGGAGCGATCGTCGCATGGTCCGTCGCGGATCGATGAAGCGCCCTTTCGGGGAGGCCACCTTGCGGCGCGAGCGCCGACGACCGATCTGCCACGTCAACTGCTGCATGAATCGCCGGATCTGGGCGAGTTCATCCTCAGTGAAATCGGCGAAGTCCTTTTCGCGCAAGATCTCGGCCGGACTGTAGCTGAAGGCGTCGGCCAACGATTCTGTCTCACTCCCCTCGCCTTCCTCTGCTTCCTCGATCGCTTCGATCGCGTCCAAGCGGCGACCCCGTGCGCCCTCGATGCTGCTCCCCTCGGTCTCCTCCGCTTCCTCGCCTTCCTCGGGTGCGAGCTCGATGAGATCATCCCGATCAGGTTGCTGGAGCAGGCCATCGGTGTATTCCGGCTTGGCTCGCCAGTACAGATCGAAGAGCCGGTCGAACACTGGCAAGTCGTCCTTGTGGGTGACCAAGCAAGCGCGCGCCGCTTCGCGAAACTCCTCGCGGCGGCTGATATCGATGTGTTCGATCGCGCGGACGAAGTCCATCGCTTGACCGGTCGTCGTCTTGACGCCAGCGCGCCGGAGCAAGCGAGCGAATGCGAGGGCGCGCTGGGCGAAGTTCATCGTTGCCGTCATGGGTCACTCATCCTCGGTGAAGCCCGAGCGGGGCCGGTTCGGTCTCATTCTTGCGTCGCTGCCGTGACCAGTTCTTCCAACCGCTTCTTGCGAATGTGTTGGAGATCCTCCTGGTGCTTGAGAATCGCGCCGAGAGTCGCCGAGGCGATCTCGACGCTGAGTTGGCTCTGATTGAGTGCGAGCAGTGCAGCAGCCCAGTCCAGCGTCTCGGCAACACCGGGTAGCTTGTAAAGATCTTCCCGGCGAAGCGCCTGGATGAAGCGAGCGACCTGGAGGGCGAGCCGCTCCGGGATCCCCGGTAGCTTGACGCGCAGGATCTCGAACTCCTTCTCCAAGCTCGGATAGTCGATCCAATGATACAGGCAGCGTCGTTTGAGCGCGTCGTGCAGCTCCCGCGTGCGGTTGGACGTGATGATGACGTACGGTGGATGCTCCGCCTTGATCGTTCCGATCTCCGGGATGGTGATCTGGAAGTCGGAGAGTAACTCGAGTAAGAACGCTTCGAATTCCTCATCAGCCCGGTCGATCTCATCGATGAGAAGGACGGGAGCTTTCCCGCGATGTCGGATCGCTTTGAGGAGTGGTCGTTCGATCAGGAACTCTTCGCTGAAAATTTCGTGCATGGCGGTGTCCCATCCGACCTGCTGGTCCTCCAGCAAGCGGATGGCCAGCATCTGGCGTGGGTAGTTCCACTCGTACACGGCGTGGTTGACGTCCAACCCTTCGTAGCACTGGAGGCGAATCAATTCCGTATCCAGGACCTGCGACAGCACTTTGGCGACTTCCGTCTTGCCGACCCCCGCTTCGCCCTCCAAGAGGAGCGGCTTGGGTAGCTTGAGGGCCAGGAAAATGGCGGTCGCCAGGCTGGTGTCGCATACGTATCGATAGGCCGCAATTGCGCGCTGCACGGCCTCGACTGAACTCAACTCGATCGTCGTCACGGTTCACCTCAACTCATCAGACGTGCCGGTCCAGTAGTATACCAAAGTACGGTATCGACGGACAGCGATGCGCCCGGGGTCGTCGACCCCGGGCGTGTTGCGACACATTGAAGTAGTCGATCAGCCGCGTGCTCGCTCCACAGCGCGGGTCAGGGCTCGCTTGACGAACACACGCGTGAGATGTGCTCGGTACTCCTCGCTGGCAAAGATATCGCTGTTGAACGTCATCCCCTCGCTGGCCAACTGGCTCGCTGCCTCGATCGTCTCAGCAGTGGGTTGCTTGCCGACCAGCGCTTGCTCGACGTTCTGGCGCCGGACTGCATAGGGTCCTGCACCGGTCACCCCGACGCGTGCCGCGGCGACCGTACCGTCCTCCGCCAGTGTCACGACCGCTGCTGCCCCGACGACGGCATAACCTGATGCTGGATTGGCGAACTTCTGGTAGGACATACCGGTGCGCGCTGGCGGCTTGGGGAAGGCGATCTCGGTGAGGATCTCGTTCGCCTGTAGGGCAGTCGTGAAGAGGTCGATGAAGAACTGGTCAGCAGGGATGGTGCGCTCGCCATCGGGGCCGACGGCCTTGATCTCCGCACCGAGTGCGATGGCGACAGCTGGAAGATCAGCCGCTGGATCGGCGTGGGAGAGCGATCCGCCGATCGTGCCCATGTTCCGTACCTGGAGATCGCCTATCACGTCCATCGCCTCAGGGAGAATGGGCAGTACTCGGCGAACGAAATCGGATCGTTGAATATCGTCGTATCGGGTCGTGGCACCGATGACGATTCGGTCGCCGGTGTCCCGGATACCAGCCAGTTCGCTGATGCGCGAGATGTCGATGAGCGCGGACGGCGAGGCGAGTCGCAGCTTCATCGCCGGGATCAAGCTGTGTCCCCCAGCGAGGAGCTTGGCGTCCGGGTTCTCGAGCAAAAGCTTGAGAGCTTCTTGCACCGATCCCGCTCGGTAATACGTGAACGTGCTCGGATACATCGTCTGCTCCCCTTCCGTTTCTCCAGAGGTATCGTCCTCCGGATCTGCCCTCAGCGCGATCGTTCGCGGATCGCTCGCCAGATCCTCTCCGGTGTCAGCGGCATGTCGATATGGTCGATGCCAAACGGCGCGAGTGCATCAATCACAGCATTGACCACGGCGGGCGTCGAGGCGATCGTACCGGTTTCGCCTGCTCCCTTGACTCCCATCGGGTTGACCGAAGTGGGAGTGACCGTCCGATCGACCGTGAAGGAGGGGAGCATGCTCGCTTTGGGCACTGCGTAGTCCATGAGCGAGCCGGTGAGCAGCTGGCCATTCTCGTCGTAAGCGGCGAACTCGTACACCGCCTGCGCGAGGCCCTGCGTGATGCCGCCGTGAACCTGCCCGTCCACGATCATCGGGTTGATCACGTTTCCGACATCGTCGACGGCAACGTACTGCCGGAATTGCACCTTCCCGATTTCTGGGTCCACCTCCACGACGCAAATGTGGCACCCGAACGGAAACGTATTGTTCACCGGATCGAAGAAGTGCGTTGCCTCCAGTCCTGGTTCGATGTCCCGCGGCAGCTTCCAGGCGAGATACGCTTGCAGCGCCACTTCCTGGAAGGTCATCCCGCGATCCGGGGCACCCTTGACGAAGAACCGGCCGTTCTCGAAGACCAGGTCATCGGGCGAGACTTCCAGGAGATGGGCCGCGATCCGTTGTGCCTTCTCCTTGACCTTGCGGCACGCGTGGACGAGAGCTGCGCCGCCCACTGCGGTGCTGCGGCTTCCATACGTTCCCATGCCGAAGGGGACCATGTCGGTATCACCGTGGACGATCTCCACGTCCTCAAAGGGCACATCGAGTTCGTCAGCGACCAGCTGGGCGAAGGTCGTCTCCTCGCCCTGCCCGTGCGGGTTGGAGCCCGTGAAGACCGTCACCTTGCCGGTGGGATGCACCCGTACGGTCGCGCTCTCCCACAGACCGCCCTGGAAGCCCATGTCTCCCGCAGCCTGGGAGGGTGCTAGACCACAGACCTCGACATAGGTGGAGAAGCCGATCCCGATGTAGCGTCCCTGCTTGCGCAGCTCCTCCTGCTCACGCCGCAGGTTCTGATAATCGACCAGTTCCAGTGCCCGATTCAGTGTCGCCTCGTAATCACCGCTGTCGTACGTCAAACCAGTAGGCGTGGTGTACGGGAACTGGTCCTTGGAAATGAAGTTCTTGCTGCGGATCTCCGCTGGATCCATCCCCAGTTCGCGTGCCAAGAGATCGATCATCCGCTCCAAGAGATAGGTCGCTTCTGGTCGGCCCGCACCCCGATACGCGTCTGTCGGCGTCGTGTTCGTGAGAACGCCGTACACGTCGCAGTGCACGACGGGGATCGCATAAGGACCCTGCAACATGAGGCCGAACAGCCAGGTCGGGACGCCGGGTGCAGCCGTCGAGAGATAGGCTCCCATGCTCGCATAGGCGCGCACGCGGACACCAGTGATCGTGCCGTCCCGCCGCGCCGCGATGTCGACGTATTGAACTTGGTCGCGGCCGTGAATCGTGGCGACATAATTCTCCTGTCGCGTCTCGATCCACTTGATTGGGCGTCCGAGATCCTTGCTGATCGCCGCCGCGATCATCTCGCCGGCGTACATCGGGATCTTGCTCCCGAAACCGCCGCCGACATCGGTGGCGATGACGCGGATGTGCGTCTCCGGTAGACCTGTGACTGAGGAGAGCAGCAACCGGTGCACGTGCGGGTTCTGGCTGGTGCACCAGATGGTCAGTTCACCCGTGCCAGGATTGTAGGCCGCGAGCGCACCGCGTGGTTCCATCGCCGTCGGGATCAGTCGGTGATTGACCAACCGGCGCGAGATGCGCACCTCGGCGGCATCCCATGCGGCGTCGAAGTCTCCCGCATGCAGCTTCCAGTGGAAGGCGAGGTTGTTGGGGACCTCGTCGTAGAGCTGCGGTGCGCCGGGCTCCAGCGCTTTCTCCTGGTCGACGACCGCCGGCAGCGGCTCGTACTCGACCTCAATGGCATCCACCGCGTCCTGTGCGATGTAGCGATCGGTCGCCACGACCACGGCGACCGCGTCACCGACGTAGCGCACCTTGTCCACGGCGACTGCTCGGTAGGGGGGAACCTTCAAGTCGCTGTCAGGGACCAGCCAGGCGCAGGGCACCGGGGCCAGCTTATCGACGAGATCCTGACCGGTGTAGACGGCGACGACGCCTCGCATCGCCCGTGCCTTGCTGGTATCGATGCGGACGATCCGCGCGTGCGCGTGCGGACTCCGCTTGATCGCCATGACCAGCGTGCCTGCGAGCTGGATGTGATCCGTGAAATTGCCGCGACCAGTGATGAGCCGTGGATCTTCGCGCCGCTTGACAGCTGCTCCGAACATCTTGGTGACGGCCATGGCTTCCTCCTTCGCTGCGAGGTGCCTGGGATCGAACCGGCCGAACGAGAACGTGCTTAGCTACCGCTGCGCATCTTCTCGGCCGCGTACTGGATAGCGCGGACGATATTCTGATAGCCGGTGCAGCGGCACAGGTTCCCTTCGATGGCGTGACGGATCTCCTCTTCCGTCGGACTGGGGTTGCGCTGCAGGATATCGACGGCGGTCATGATCATCCCCGGTGTGCAGTAGCCGCACTGCAACCCGTGCTTTTCCCAAAATCCTTCCTGCACCGGGTGGAGTTGACCATCGCGGGCCAGTCCCTCGATCGTGGTAATCTCCGCACCATCAGCTTGCACGGCGAAAATCGCGCAAGACTTGACCGCTTTACCGTTCATGAGGACCGTACACGCGCCGCACTGGCTGGTATCGCAACCGATGTGCGTGCCGGTAAGGTTGAGGACATCCCGCAAGTAATGCACGAGCAGCAGGCGCGGCTCGACGTCATGGGTGTAGGTCACACCGTTGACGGTCACGCTGATCTGCATTCGACCACTCCTTTCCCTTCCGACCAACGACCTCGCAACGCGATCAGAAACTCGCACTCATCTGACGCTCGATGCAAGCGAAGAACTGTTCGATCAACCGCTTCGCTACGCCACCCAGCATCCGCTGGGCGACGCCGGCGAAGGGGCCGCCCAGTTCCACATCACCCTCGTAGGTGATCTCCGTGGTCTGGTCATCGATCACTCGCAACTGGACCGAGCCCACGCCGCGAGCAAAGCCAGGTTTCCCCTGTCCCTCCACCGCCATGCGGTACGATTCGGGTGGATTGATATCGGCGAGTTGTATCTTCCCTTGGAACGTTCCCTTGACAGGACCGATGGCGACCGTCATAGCCATTTCGTACTGATCAGGCGTGACCTGATTGAGGTTTTCCACTCCAGGCAGACAACTCGCGATCGCCTGTGGATCGGTCATTCGGGCGAAGACGGCATCGCGAGCCGCGCGTATGGTGTACGATCCTGAGATTTTCACCCTGGCTCCCTTCCCTGATACCCTTTGGCCGACGCCAATCTACAGAGCCTTGCGCTTTTCGTCGTCAGGTGAGTGGCGTGGACAACCCGTCTCGCTGCCTGATTGAGAACGACTCTGCGGGTTCGCTGGCATCTACTTTCATCATACGGCCGATCTTGGGACCGGTCAAGAGGGAAACGCGGAGCATGACTCGAGGATTTTCTCGCGCCGATGACTCCTCCCCCGACAGCGACTCTGGCGTTGCGACGCTCAAAGCGTGAGCTGTCTTCCGCGGATCGGGTTGGTTCGGGGAGCGATCGACGAGCTGTCCAAATACAGCCCTGAATCACTGTTCTTCCGGACGGAAACGATCTGCTTCGCTACCAGCCGAACGGAATGTTGCGTCGTGGGTTGAGCAGTGGATAGCTCGGGTGTTCCACGAGGGTCGCGCAGCGCCTCCAGAAAGCGGCGAGTTCGTTCTCGGCCAGAAACGGTCGGAGGAGCCATTGGACGCTCCGGCGGTGTCGGAGGAGTCGTGCGAGATCGGAGAGCAGCTGGCCCGGGATCGCTTCTCCGCAGAATTCCCAGAGGATGGTCCGTAGCTTGGGATCGACGTGAAAGGTGAGCCCGTGGTCGATCCCCCAAATCCGCTGATCGAACTTCCCTCGGAAGAGATGGCTCGCTTTGCGGTCGGCATTGTTGGTGAGAAGGTCAAAGAGGGCGATGCGCTGGAGTTGAGGGCGCACCGATTGGCCGCGCAGGGGCTGATCGTCGGGTTCGATATACAGCTGGACCGTCCCGGTGCCATAGGGGCCGTCGCGGATGACCGTCGGAGGGACGAACGACCATCCGAGCAGGCGACTCAGCAGATAGCTCGCATATTCGCGGCGATAGAGCGTTCCAGCAGGAAAATCCCACAGCGGGGCCTCGCCGCGGGCCGGCTTATAGATAGCCAGGAGGTCTGGAACGATCTCCTGCTCGAGCAGCACGACGAACGTCCCGTTAGTGCCCCACGGAACGGGCTGCCAGTCGGCGATCGTCCCGCAGGCGAGGGCACGCCTAAGTGGACGAATGTGCTGCAATCCGCGTGGAGTGAGGAGACGATGTCGGCGAGGCTGGCGGGTCAACTCGGTCGTCATGCTCGTCACCTGCTTGGTACCTGTGGATACCTGATGGTGCGGGTACCTCCGCACGATAACCTTAGCACAGCGCTCTTGGCGACCGGAATGGCTGGCGGGGTAGGATTAGCTGTGCACGCCGGCCCTCGGCAATGCTGAAGGCCGCAGAATGTCTGCGTCGAGCAGCTCTCTGCCGATCCAGGCGAGAATTGGGTGCAGCGAGATGAGCCGAGGTTCGATCATGTTTTGTCCTGACAGGGAGGGGAGTTCGTGAAGATCACTGTCGAACACCTGCCGCAAAGCACGGTGCGCTTGGATATCGCGGCGGATCCTGAAGAATTCGACGCTGCACTCGAACGAGCGTTCCGGCGCATCAGTCAGCAGGTTCAGGTTCCTGGCTTTCGGCCAGGGCGCGCACCTCGGGCGCTCGTCGAGCGACGAGTGGGGCGGGAGCTGATCGTCGCGGAAGCGCAGCGTGAACTCATGGATCGCTTGTATCGTGAGGCGCTCCAGCAACACCGGCTGACCCCAGTCGCCGAGCCGGAGGTGGAGATGTATCAGGACGAACCGCTCGCCTTCCGCGTCGAAGTGCAGGTCTATCCGCAAGTCGATCTCGACGGCTATCGAGATATCCGCGTCGAGCCGCGCGAGGTCGAGGTGACTGAGGAAGAAATCGACCAGGTCATCGAGGGGCTGCGGCGCAGTCGCGCGGTCTGGAAGACGCCGGACGAGCCGCGCCAGCCTCGCGATGGCGATCAGGTGATCGTCGATATCGAAGCTTACGAAGGCGAGCAACCGTTCCAGGAGCCACTCCGCCAGGCGACTTTCGTCTTGGGCGAGAGCAACCTTTTTGCGGAGATCGATCAGGCTATCCGCTCCCTGCTTCCCAAAGAATCGGCTGAGTTCGATATTGCTTTCGCTGAAGAGGACGAGCGCGTCAGTCCGGAACTCCGTGGGAAGACGCTGCATTACCGCGTGACCGTACACGAGGTGAGGGAAGCAGAGCTTCCGGAAGTGAATGACGAGTTCGCGCAGTCGCTAGGGGTGGCAACATTGAGCGAACTACGCGATCGCGTGCGGCGTGATCTCCTGCGCGAAAAGGCGCAGGCAGCGCGTGCGCAAGTGCTGGAACAGTCAGTCCAGCGTCTCCTCGAGGTGGCGACGGTCGAGCTTCCGCCAGCGCTGGTCGAGCGTCAGGTCGCGGCGGACGTCGAGCGGCTGCGTGAGCAACTGCGGCAGCGTGGAAGCAGTCTGGACGAGTACCTTCGATTTCAGGGTAAAACCTTGGAAGAGTTCAAGGAAGAGTTGCGCCCCCAAGCCGAAGCGCGCCTCCGCCGGTATTTGGTGCTGGAAG